>Ga0209511_1001031_pt1 | contig 25601 bp, 41 predicted proteins | sample SSSSmetaG_FD_184141 | JGI IMG/M metagenome (GOLD analysis project Ga0209511, IMG submission 184141) | Glacier valley bacterial and archeal communities from Borup Fiord, Nunavut, Canada, to study Microbial Dark Matter (Phase II) - ​SSSS... | ecosystem: Environmental > Aquatic > Freshwater > Ice >... | reverse complement strand
CCGGGATGCGTCGGTGCGTCGGGGTTTGCGGCTCATCGTCGGGGCGCTGGTCGACGGGGCGAACAACACGGGCGCCCCACCGCTGGACATCGCCGCCGCCGCCATGACCGCGCTCGAGCAGCTGCGGGCGGGAGCGGCGACGGGCGACATGCTGGCGAAGCCGCTCTCGGAGATCCTGGCCGGGTCCGACTCCTACGACTGGGTGATCCCCGGCCTGTTGGAACGTCGGGACCGGCTGATCCTCACGGGCGCCGAGGGTGCAGGCAAGACGACCTTCGTCCGCCAGATGGCGGTGCTCGCCGCGGCGGGGATCCACCCGACGACGTTCGAGAAGATCAAACCGGTTCGGGTGCTGGTCGTCGACGCGGAGAACACCGAGCGGCAGTGGCGGCGCGCAGTGCGCTACACGTCCGGGCGGGCCGCTGAGATGGGCACGCAAGACCCCCGCCAGACGATGCACGTCGCCGCCGGCAACCGCATCGACATCACCAGGGGTTCACACCTCGGGGAGATCCACCGGCTCGTGGACATCCACAAGCCCGAGCTGCTCTTCATCGGCCCGCTCTACAAGCTCGTCCCGCATGCGATCAACAACGACGACGACGCGGCACCGCTGATCGTGGCTCTTGATGGGCTGCGGGAGCGGGACCTCGCACTCGTCATGGAGGCGCACGCAGGCAAGGCGGCCGGGTCGGACGGGGAGCGCAACCTCGCCCCGCGCGGTTCGAGTGCGCTGATGGGCTGGCCGGAGTTCGGCATGGGGCTGCGGCACTCACCGGACGATCCGAACCTCGTCGACGTCGTGCGGTGGCGTGGCGACCGTGACGAGCGGGACTGGCCGCGGCGCATGTACAAGGGCGGGGACTGGCCGTGGACGCCTACCCGCGAGTAATCAACCTGCCGTCCGTCCGGGCGCAGGGCAAGACCAAACAGAACAGGAACTAAGCACATGGCAGGCGAAACAGTTATCACCGTAGTCGGCAACCTCACGAGCGACCCGGAGCTGCGCTACACGCAGAACGGGCTCGCGGTCGCGAACATGACCATCGCCTCGACGCCGCGCAACTTCGACCGGGCGGCGAACGAGTTCAAGGACGGCGAGAGCCTGTTCCTTCGCTGCTCCGTCTGGCGGGAGTTCGCGGAGCACGTCGCGGGCAGCCTCACGAAGGGCACGCGGGTCATCGCGACCGGGCGGCTCAAGCAGCGCTCCTATGAGACGAAGGAGGGCGAGAAGCGCACGTCGATGGAGTTGGAGATCGACGAGATCGGCCCGTCGCTGAGATACGCGACCGCATCGCTCACCCGGGCATCGTCTGGCGGCCCTCGTGGCGGCCAGGCACCGGCAGCATCGGGGAACGACGAGCCGTGGGCAGCGACTCCCGGGGCCGCGCCGGCCGCTGGTGGGGATGTCTGGAATACCCCGGGCAACTTCTCCGACGAGACTCCGTTCTAGGCCATGAGCGCCGAGACGGACAAGATGGCCGCCGAGCAAACTGCGGTCATTACACACCATTTGCCGGACTTGCTTGATGGGACTGACGAGCAGGCGAAGGTAGCGGCAGACGCGATGGTGCGAACGGTGACGAGCCCCGGCCATTTCTCAGGCCTTGCTATTGGTCTCGCGGGCATCGGGGCGATCTTCATGAAGCGGGCCATGCCCACGGATGGGGATGGCATGTATGCGATCGAGCAAGTGACACCGATGAATGACCGCGATCCGAAGTTGAACGCAATGCGCGTCATGACGATGATCGCGAACGATGACAGGGAAACGGCGTTCGCAATCGCGTTGCAGATGGATCAGGGCGACGTAGACCAGTCGGCGAAGTTCCTGGCCGGGCTCCTCGCTGCCGCACGCGGCATGTTTCAGGCGGCAAAGGCAGAGGGAAAACACATGGTGGACAACTCGTGAGCCACTACATCGCGGGCAGTATCGGCAACGGCCACTATCCGGCAGGACGCGGCCGGGATGAAGAGGTAAAGCCGTGTTGCGCACGGTGCAGGCGCGGGGTTCCGGGGTTCGGGACTCTGCCCTGCGGGTATGACCTGAAATGCAAATGCCACGAAGGGGGCAACTGATGACAGAGGCAAGAGACAAGGTGGAAGTCAAGAAGACGCTGACGACGGAGCGGGTTGCCGACCTGTTCTCATGGGCGACTGCCTGGCGGAGCGCTGACCCCGATGGCGGCACGGACCTGAGCAGGCTGCGCGCGGCGAACCGGGCCGAGTTTGAGGCGTGGCTGGCCGAGCATGACAGGCAGGTGAAGGCGGAAGCGCTGGAAGAGTTTGCCGCTCAGCTTCGAGAGCGCTACCCCGAGGACGTGTTCAAGCCCCTGTCAGACGGGGATCACAAGTCGGTGAATGATGCCCTCTCTGGTCGACTTGAGCGCACACATGTGACCCGCGACCGGGTGAGCGCCGACATGATGCGGCGAGCTGCGGAGCAGTCCGACCAACTCGCCGCCGATATCCGGGCGGACAACTGATGGCCGACACCTGCCGACCGGTCGAGGTCGACGGCGAGACCATCCTCGTGCATGGGGCGGGGGCGATGACCGAAGAGGACCGCGGATACTTCGCGGAAGTTGTCCGGGGGGCGAAGGCGAAGATGGCCGCTGATCGCCTCGCATCAGCGAATTGCGCAGCCCTCGCTGAGCAGTCCAAGTACCTTGCAGCACACCCAATGAACGGTGACGACGGGAGAGACGAATGACGAAGCACGAGAAACGCTGGCCGATGCGGTCCACGCCGCACACCACGGGAAGTGGTGCCTGATGCCGCAGCGATGCCCCGAGGCCGGGCAGATCGCGGACGCACTGATCGCCGAGGGCTACGAGAAGCCGGAGACCGTCTTCGTCTGCTCACCAGACGGCAGCGGCGGGCACGAGATGAACGCCGCCGCGCTCGCCTTGATCATGGCGAACAACACCATCGAGCGCCTAACTCGTGAGCTTGCGGAAAGTCGGCGAGAGCCTGAGCCGCGAGAGGTCACGACGGTCGAGGAACTGGACGCGCTGCCCGAGGGAATCGTGATTCTTTCCGAGGTCGGCGGGGTGTGGGAGCGCTGGCTCGATGGCCTCGGTGCGGTATGGCGCGAAACAGGAAGTAGCGCAAAACACTACGCGTCGGACATTGCGTTACCTGCTCGCATCCTCTTCACCCCCAGTACGGAGGAGGCGCCGTGAGCAGATATGGAGACGTGCCAGATCGCATTATCAGTGACTTGCAAGACGAGGTTTCGCGCCTAAAGAGCGAGCACGCCGCGCAACGCACACTCCGGAGACAGGATGAAGTGCACCACCTCGGCACAATCGAGAAGGTACGCGAGATCCACGCGCCGATCGACGCCGCCATGTACTCGGGGCAGCAGAGTCGCGTGGTGAAGGTATGTACCGGCTGCGGCACTGACGACGGCAACTGGACGCGGTGGCCGTGTCCCACGGTCAGAGCGATCGACAGTGCGCGATCCGACACGGAGGAGACGCCGTGAGCGCCGAGGTGCTCGACAGCAGGACCAACCCGGAGATGTTCCCGCCGGTCGGTCTCAGGTTTTGCATGGAGCCGCGCCGACCGAAGTTCAACATGTACGACCTGACCACCGAGCTAATTCCCGTCCAGCTCAACCAGTTGCTCGGGTGGGTGCACGATGACCACAAAACCCACAAGCTGACCATGCCGCTGTACAGCTACACCGAGGGCGATTGCATCCACTACGCCGACCAGCCTCAGGCCGTCATCGACGACAACGAGGCATACGAAGACGCCCTGATCGAGAAGGGTGAGCACTGCCACGGCGAGGACGGCTATCTCTGCCTAGACAGCCCCGTGGCTGGCCTCGGTTGCCCCGAGTGTGAGTCGAGCGAGTGCGAGCGGGTCGGCAATCTCGATGAGATGGTCGAGAGCTTCTGGGATGACATCGGGCAGGGGTTCCTCTCATGAACGCCCGCCACTGCGTCTCGTGTCGCGGCGTCGATCCGCTGCCGGGGCGCGAGCACACCGCGAAGGGCTGGTGCGTAGCAGAGCCGTATACGCCCACGCTGCGCCCCGTGCCTCTGGCTCCCGCCCTCCCACCGAGAATCGACACACCCGCACCCCCAACACCCGCTAAGCCCGCAGATGGGCGCACAGAGCCGCAAGGAGAGAACATTGAGTGACCAGATGAAGACCACAGCCGACAAGCGCCAGCAGAAGCTTGAGCAGGCGGCGCGCTTCCACAGCGTGACCGTGACCACCACGCTCGACGACGAGGGCACTCCCGATGAGTGCCGAAGCGTCGAGCAGGTCAAGTTCACGTGCACCGCAGAGACAGACGCGGAGTGCCGGACCTACCCGGACGGGTGCGGCTGCGAGTCGTTCGAGTGGAACAAGGCAGGCACGCACGACACGGAGGGCCACCTGCGCACCAGCGGAAACCGCTGCTGGATGCAGGACTGGTTCGAGAACGAAAGCGCGGTCTACATCGGCGACGACGAAGACGACATGCGCGACGACCGCGTGCCAGCCATCAACCGAACCGGCCTCATCATCGTCACCTACTCGGACGAGTGGATCGAGTGGGACTGGTTCACCCCAGAGCAGCCCAAGAGCGCAGAGAGCGAGCAGGGACGATGAACACTCCCAAGCACACCAAGACAACGATTGTCCGGCACGAGTGGACCATCGGCGAGAGCGGCAGCCCCACAACCGCCCGAGATCTGAGCGACGGGATCATGGTCGCCCAAAGCGACATGCAGGCGCTCGGCATCGACACCAGCTACGACGACGCCTACCACGTCCGCGCTGGCTACGAGACCGAGATCGTGCTGTTCGTGGACGTGAGGCCCGACGATGAGTAACCTCACCGAAGACGCCCCCTGCGCAAGGGGCTGCACATGGGATGCCGCAAGCGAGGGTGAGGCACCACGGCCCAAGCCCGCGAAACACGGGCACCTGTGCAACTCATGCTTCTACCGGCTCACAGGGGCGCTCAAGCTCGTCCCCGACCTGATGGCGAACATGAGAGCGAACCTGTTCACCATGGGAACCGCCGACTACTCCGACAAGGTGAGCGGCGGCGGCGGTGAATCGCCCGCCCCGCTCAACATCGGGCCACTCGACGCCAGTGATGCCCTGTACGCGAAACTCATCGGCTGGACCGAGGTCTTCTCCGAAGAGCTAGCCGTGCGGGCGCCGACGTTCCCCACCTGGGCGAACGGCCGGGAGGTGCAAGGGTCCAAGCCCGTCACGGTCGAACAGGCGCACGACATGGCGACCCGGCTCGTCGGATGGCTCACCGACCGGCTCGACGAGATCGCCGCCGGCGCGGGCTCGCTCGCCTTCTACAGCGACATCGTGGAAGGGCACGAGGACGCCCGCGGGGTATTCTCCCTCTCGGCTCAGTACGGGGTGACAGCGCGCCCCGTCCGCGAGGCCGATAAGCGCGAGTGCCCAATCTGCGGGGAGGCTGAGGTGTTTCTGAAGCTGCCGAACAGCTTCGATGTCGAGTACGCCGTGATCTGTGGGCGGTGCGCGTGGGTCGCCGAGCCGGAACTGTACGCCAAGCACACCGGCAAGAGCGGGAACGCTGCGATCGTGGCAACACGTCCCGGGACCTGCGTGGTGTGCGTCGGGAAGATCGAGGCTGGCAACCTGATCAACCGGATCGAAGGCATGACCACCCACGACGGGTGTGAAGGATTCATCGAAGGGAGGGTCGCCTAATGCGTGATCTCACCGACCCGCTCGATCGCTGGTGGACCGTCGACCAGGCGGCCGCACACCTGAAGGTGAAGCGCGCCACCATCGAGAAGTACATCCGTGAGGGGCTGCCGCTGCACTTCCCCAAGATGGGCGGATATGTCGACCGGGACGTGCTGCTCGCCGCCTATCGAGAGAGACAGCAGCGCACGCGCGCGACACGCGCAAAATAGCAGATCCGCATGGTTGCGGGGAAGTGCCCCGAGCCACTATGCTATGCATTACAGGCATTCCCCGTCCCCACGGAGAGTGCCTTTCGTCTTTCACGAGAGAGGGCCGTCACTTCACAGTGGCGGCCCTTTTTTGTGCTTATATCCGATAGAATTGGACACAGAAGACCCCCGCGAGTTCCTACGCTCCGGGGGCATGACCAACCGGATGAGGGTTGATATGACGAAGCCTAATGTACTCACTCAGATTTCCGAAGCCGATGTGCTTCGATTCCATGAGATGTACGAACCCCAGTCGAGTGAATGCTGGTTGTGGACCGGCCGCGTCACGATGAACGGCTACGGCCGCATGGTTCTCGACACGGTGCAGCACTCGGCGCACCGAGTCTCGTATCTCATCCACCATGGGTCGGTGAATCGCGATCTCGTGATCGACCACCTATGCCGCAACCGGGCATGCGTCAACCCTGATCACCTTGAGCAGGTCACGCAGAGCATTAACGTGCGACGCGGTGACATCTGCGCTCAAGGAAGAACCGGGCTTTGCCTGAAAGGGCACAGCGTTTCCGGAGATAACGCCCTCACCCAGGGCAAGCGGACGCCAATCTGCCGATCCTGCAATCGCGATTACATGCGCGAGTACATGCGCAACCGCCGCCTCGCTGCGGCCCACTAGCTTCCCGCGTCACGTCACCAACTACACCCCATAACGGCCACCCGCGCCGGCACGCTGCACATCCGCGAGCCTGCGACACCTTCTGGCTGACCAGTGGACACCGGACGAGACGCGGGAACACCCTTTCCGGCACGCGTAAACGCTGCGCTCATCAGCGAAGGACGCCCTCAAGGTCTCGCCCTTACTCGGGACTGGCGCACCTGCGCGGGCCGGAACCCCTTCCCACACAAGCGGAGGCAACATGAACCGGCTCCGATGGTTGTTCACCGCGTACGTCACCCGGAAATACTGGATCATCGACGAGTCGCCGCTCAGTAACGAGTGGCACCAATACCCCAACCGTGACCTACGCCGGCACGAAGCCTGCGACTGCTGGTGCGGCCCCACAAGCGTCATGCACGACGACGACGGCGACTGCTGGCACGTCATCCACCACTCGCTAGACGGTCGAGAGGTCAGGGCATGAACCCGTTCCAGTGCGCCGACTGCCAGCGTGTCTGGCCGTGCATCTCCCTCGCCACCCGGTGCAAGCATCAGGTCGAGGTGAAGGTGTGACCCGCGACCAGGACGTCGAGGAAGCCTACGCGGCCCAGTTCGACGCCGAACACGGAGCTATTGAGGCGTAAACGGCCGTCGAGGTCTCCCGAAACACGGGGGTTAGACCAACCAGAAAACGCAAGAACCGCGGAAAGACGCGGAAGTTCATCAACACCGACGACAGGAACTCTCCCATGGCACGCATTCAGGTCCTCGAATTGCCCAGCATCGAAGTCAATGGCGTCTACACGGTGCCGTTCTCGATCATCATTGATCAGGTCGAGCACGAGGACATCATGGGTTTCGGCGGGGCGCGGATCCGGCGACTGTCTGAGCTGACACAGGAAGACGCCGACAAAATCGCCCGCAACATGGGCGCCGTATCTGCGATCCTCATGGCATGCACGCTGGATCTCGCCTAATGGCCGCGATCAGTACGGCACACGTCAAGGTCATACCCGAGATCGACCCCGCCGACCTCGACGCAGCAATGGTCGAAGCGATCGCAGTCCGGGTCGCCGAGATCCTGGCAGCCCGCCCTCTGGCCCTCACCAAGGTGCTGACCATCGACACCGACTCCGGCGTGGTCACTCTCGACGGCCGCAACCTCGGCGCGTTCATCGCCCGTGAGAACATCAAAATCACACTGTAGCCCGGTGGAATCGATCTGGTCAACCTGCCGATCATGGCCGAGCGCATCGTGGTAGCGGGGACCGGCACGACCAAGGACTAGTCGGGAGTGCACCATGGGCACCCACAACAAGACCTACCGCAACGATCGCGCCTACGTCGCCAAGCGTGAAGCACTCAAGCGCCAAGCCCGCAAGACAGGCGCACCCTGCCACCTATGCGGGAAGCCGTTCGACTGGACACGCGAGAGCGACCCCGACTACTGGAAACACCCAATGGCATTCACAGCCGACCACATCGAAGCGGTCGGTGTCGGTGGCTCCATGACAGGGCAACTCAAGCCCGCCCACCGCAGCTGCAACTCCAGACGCGGCATGAAGGCACTGAACAGCATTACAGCCGCCCCAGCACCTAAGACATCACGGGAGTGGTGAACGGCCCACACGGGCGAACAGGCGGGGTATAGGACCCTCCCCCCACCCCCACGCGCCACGGGCGGCATAGGCGTGATTTTTGCACACGGGTGGTAACGGTCTACCAGCACACAGGGAGTTACCAATTCATTCGGCCTGGAGGTGGTCTACATGGCCCGTTCACTGGCTGAGTGCGGATCTTTCACGGCGTACAAGCGGCACAAGCGGAACGGCGAGCCTGTCGATGCCGCATGTGCCCAGGCTGCCCGCGATCAGAAGAACGTGCGCGTCGGTGTCAAGCGTGCGGAGACGGCCGAGGTCGTGCACCTGGCGATTGCCGCTGCGCCTCCGGAGGTTGAGGGCATCGATGAGCTCGCGGAAGCCCGCCTGAACCTCACGATCGTTCGAGCCACTATGCAGGCCGGCGTCCCCACCGGGATGGCGGCACTATCCAAGCAGTACGCCGATCTGGTTGCCCTTGTGAAGCGCCTCGAAGGCCAGTCCAAGCCGGAGGTGAGCGCACTTGACCAGCTCGCTAACCGCCGTGCGGAAAGGCTCGCAGCTTCCGCGAATTGAGTCCTACCCGGCGTACTTCACGAGCGCCGCTGATGACGCAGTGGATATCGCTGCAGTTGCCGGCCTGAAGCTCGACCCGTGGCAGGAGCACGTCTTGCGTGGGGCTCTCGGCGAGCGGAGGGATGGCCGATGGTCGGCGTTCCGCACGTGCCTGGTCGTGCCGCGTCAGAACGGCAAGAATGCGATCCTCGAGGCGCGTGAGTTGGCTGGGCTGCTGCTGTTCGGCGAGAAGGTCATCGTGCACACGGCGCATGAGTTCAAGACGGCGAACAACTCCATGATCGCGCTGATGAACCGCATCAAGGCGTGCGAGCTGATCGACCACGTGCGCGGCGGCGCTGGGGTCTCATCAGATACCGATATCCGCGACATCGACGGATTCAAGACCGGCAACCAGCCCTCGATCACGATGAAGGTCAACAAGAAGGACCACATCTTGCAGTTCGCTGCACGATCGTCCGGTTCTGGTCGTGGCTTCACTGGCGACCTCGTGGTCCTTGACGAGGCCTACGCGCTGAAGGCGTCCGAGATGGCCGCGCTCCTGCCCACGATGTCGGCCAAGTCGATCGACGGCAACCCACAGCTATGGTTCACGTCGAGCGCGGGAATGCCCGAGTCGGATCTCCTGGCCGGCCTGCGCGAGCAGGGCATGAGCAAGACCGCCGACCGCCTCGCCTATTACGAGTGGTCGGCCGACGACGGCGCGGAGATGACAGACAAGGATGCCTGGTATCAGGCAAACCCCGCGCTGGGCTACCGGATTTCCGAGGAGTACGTCAACGACGAGTACGAATCGTTCATGGCGGCCGACGCTTCCGAAGAGTTCAAGCGTGAGCGCTTGGGCATCTGGGCGAAGCTCGGCGGCGAGTCGGTCTTTGCTACCGGAGTCTGGTCCGGGCTGAAGGACGAAGAGTCGAAGCCTGGCGCTCAGATGGTCTTCGCGGTTGAGATCGCGGGCAACCGAGAGTCAGCCTCGATCGCTCTCCTGTCGTTCCGGGCCGATGAGCTTGTGCACGCTGAGATCGTAGAGAACCGGGTCGGCACGTCATGGGTCGGAACACGGCTAGCTGAGTTGCAGAAGCGCTGGAATCCGGTAGCGACTGTTGCTATCGCCGGGGGTCATGTCGACTCGCTGGTGCCGGCGTGGAAGCGTGACGGCGCCCGAGTGAAGCTGATCAAGTTTGGCGAGTACGTGCAGGCGTGCGGTGTCATTTATGACTGGATCACGCAGGGCAAGCTCAGGCACCTTGACGATCCCATTCTGAACGCAGCCATCGACGGCGTGCAGCAGAAATTCACCCGAGACAATGCGGCCTGGTACTGGTCGCGTGTGTCATCGGACGTAGACATTACCTCGCTCGTCGCCTTGACGGTGGCTGTGGCTGGGTTGGAAAAGAAGTCTGGCAAATCATTGCCGGACGGCAAGCGGAGAGGGGTGATCCTATGACGGGAGGCATCGACCTGGTGTTAGATCATTCTGATTCCGAGCTGCTGGGTGAGTTGATTCGTGTTTGGCAGCGGAAACGCCCACGCAACCTGACTCGCAGCGTCTATTTCGACGGCAAGGCGGCACTGAAGGACTTCGGGATCTCGCTGCCCCCTCAGATGCGCTCTATCGACGCAGCGTTGGGGTGGACGGCCAAGGGTGTTCATGCGCTGACGGACTTGTCGGACTTCACCGGTTTCGTGTCTGCCAGTGGCGAGCCCGATCCGTTCGGCGTCGACTCGATCGCCTGGGAGAACAACTTCTTGATGGAGTTTCCCGCGGCGAAGGTGTCTTCGGCCGTACATGGCTGCTCGTTCCTGACGGTCAGCCAGGGTGACGTGCAGTCGGGAGAGCCTGAGACGCTTGTGCTCGCTCGCTCGGCGGAAACGTCTGCCGCGCTGTGGGACCCGCGCCGGCGTGCGCTCCGGGGTTTCCTGTCCATCGTCGATTTCTCCAGTACGGGAGAGATTCACCGCATGGTGATGTACACCCCGGAGAAGGTAGTGACGCTCGTTCGGCAGGGTGGTGCGTGGCGCAGCGGTTGGACTGCTGAGGTTCGCCGCAACCCGCTCGGTATCGTCTCTGTCGCCCCGCTGCCGAACAATTACGAACTGTCCCGACCGCTGGGTCATTCGCGGATCACTCGCGCGTCCATGGGGTATGTGGACTCGGCTATTCGGACGATCGTTCGCTCTGAGGTGTCGGCTGAGTTCTATTCCGCCCCGGAGTATTACCTGTTCGGTGCGGAGGTCGAAGATTTCGTCGGTGATGATCGCTGGACGGCTCTCATGGGCCGGATCAAGGCGCTCGACATCGGGGACGGCGAAGACAAGCCGGATCTGCACCGGTTCACTGGTGCATCCCCGCAGCCGCACACGGATCAGTTGCGCATGTGGGCGAACCTGTTCTCAGACGACCAGGATCTCGAGGTCAAGTTCGCGGACAACTCGAACCCGACGAGCGCTGATGCGATCTTTGCCGGCAAGGTGTCGCTGACGATGGCGACCCGCACCGCAAACCGCATCTGGGGCCAGGGCGCACAGCGCGCCATGCAAATGGCTGTGATGCTGCGTGACGGGCTCACGGCTGTCCCGGCTGACATGCGGACGCTCGAGTCGCAGTTCACGAAGCCTGAGTTGGTTTCGCCGACTGCCCGCGCGGATGCGTTCTCGAAGCTTGCGCTCAGTATCGAAGGGTTCGGCGCGTCTGAGGTTGGCATGGAGTATGCGGGCCTTGACCGTGGGCAGATTGTTCGCTTGCAGGCTGAGCGGCGCCGGGCTCAGGTTGGCTCGTTGGTGTCTTCTTTGCGGGCGAACGCTGACGCGGCTGTCGCTGTTCCCCAGGTTGCTGCTGTGGCCGGCCAGCGTGGCGGTGTGTAGTGACGACGATGGCGGACGTTGAGGCGTATCGGCGCGGTTCGAGCGATATAACCGCGTTGGTGTTGCGCGAGGTCAACGACGTCCTGTCCTTCCTTGGCGATGGTAACCCGGTTGTTATTCGCGATTCGCTGATTCAGCTGTTGCCTGAGATCGTCGGCCCGTACATTGCGGCGTCCGGCGAGCTTGCGGCAACGTGGTATGAGGATCTCCGTTCGTCTGCTGTCGGTGGCACGTATTATGCGACCGCTTCGGGGGAGTTGAACCAGGCGCGTATCGACTCGTTGGTTCGGTACGGTGTCCAGCCGCTGTTTAGGCAGTCGAGTTCGACGGTGCTTTCGCTCATCGGCGGCGGTGTGCAGCGCATGGTTTCTGGCGCGGGGCGGGCGACGATCGCGAACAACGCGTCGAATGATCGGGTGCGTGTCGGTTTTGCGCGCGTTGCCCGTTCTGATGCGTGTTCGTTCTGCGGAATGCTTGCTTCTCGCGGTGCTGTTTACCGGTCTGAGGCTGCGGCTGGCGGTGTGGTTGGCCGCGGTGTTTCTGCTGCCTCTACGGCTGGCAAGGTCGGCGGGCAGGGCAGGGGCGTGAAGGCTCGCGGATCTCGTATGCTCGATTCCAGCAAGTATCACGACAGTTGCCATTGTGTCGGTGTCCCAGTGTTTCGCGGCGATACGTTCGTTACGGAATCTGCCGCCCCGTTCAAGGCGATGTATGACGCCGCGTTCGAGCTGAACGGCAACGGAGCGATCAGCGCCAAGGAAACACTCGCCCAGTGGCGACAGGTGCACGGCACCAAATAGATTTCCGCGTTCTCTCGCGGATCACCAGCCCGCACGGGCGCAATCCACGCACAACGCCGAGGCCGCATGGCCGCTATTCGGCATTCCCGCACGGGAAGAAGGAGCAGCAATGTCAACCAATCGAGTCTTCGGACCTACCGCACCATCACGGCTCGCCCTGATGGGCATTCGATTCATCAACGGTGAAGATGGGGCTGCACCTGCAGCGCCGACCGAACCGGCTACCCCCGAGGCACCCAAGCCGGCCGATCCTGCACAGGACGCGACGGATTGGAAGGCGGAAGCCCGCAAGTGGGAAGCACGCAGCAAGGAGAATTCCACGGCCGCACAGCGGCTCGCTGCGATCGAGGAAGAGAAGAAGACCGACGAGCAGAGGGTCACGGATCGGATCGCCGCCGCTGAGAAGCGCGCTACTGATCTCGAAGCGCAGGTGGCCCGAGCTGAGGTTGCGGCTGCCAAGGGTATCCCCGCGGGACTGCTGCATGGCGGAACCAAGGAGGAGCTCGAGGCGGAAGCTGACGCGCTCATCGCCTTCCGGGGCGAACAGACGAAGGAAGACCCCAAGCCCGAGAAGAAGACGTACTTCGTCCCTGACGAAGGCGGCATTCCCGCGCTTGGCAAGCAGGACAACATCACCCCCGGCATGGGGTCACTCCGTGCCGCCTACGCACAAGAAAAGGAATAGCTAATGGCTATCACTCTCGCAGAGGCCGCGAAGCTTTCGCAGTCCTACCTCCAGAAGGGCGTCCTCGAGACGTTCGTGCAGTCCAGCGCTGTGCTGGACCGCATCCCGTTCATGACCATCCAGGGCAACGCGTACGCGTACAACGAGGAAGCCACCCTTCCCGGTGTCGCGTTCCGTGCTGTCAACGGCAGCTACACCGAGTCGACCGGCACCGTCAACCAGAAGTCCGAGTCGCTCGTCATCACCGGTGGAGACGCCGACGTTGACAAGTTCGTCGTGCAGACCCGCGGCGATGTCAACGACCAGCGCGCGGTTCAGACTGCGCTCAAGGTCAAGGCGCTGTCCTACCAGTTCCAGAACACGTTCTTCAACGGCGACACCGCCGTCGACGCGCTGTCGTTCGACGGGCTCAAGAAGCGCCTCACTGGCGCGCAGGTCATCGCAGCCGACACCAACGGTGCCACGATCCTGACGAGCACGACCACGATCCACGCGTTCTTCGACAAGCTCGACGAGCTCGTGGCTTCGGTCACCGGCCTCGACGGCTCCAACGGAGCGCTGTACGCCAACTCGAGCATCATCGGCAAGATCAAGTCGGCCGCGCGCCACATCAGCGCCGACGTGTTCGTCGAGAAGGACGCCAACGGCAAGCGCGTCGTCATGTGGAATGGCATCCCGATCCTCGACGCCGGAGCCACTTCGGCCGGCGTGGGCATCATTCCGCAGACGGAGACGCAGGGCACATCGAGTGTCGCGTCGTCCATCTACGCGGTGAAGTTCGGTCAGTCCGAGGGTGACCAGGCGGTCACCGGCCTCACCAACGGCGGCGTGCAGGTCTACGACCTGGGCGAGCTCGAGAGCAAGCCGGCGTTCCGTACCCGCATCGAGTTCTACACCGGACTTGCTGTCTTCGGCGGAAAGGCCGCAGCCCGCCTGACCGGCGTGCTGAACGCCTGATGGCTGACGCGAAGCTCGAAGCCCCCGAGGTCACCCCCGAGGTGACACCAGAGCCCACGGCGGCGCCCGAGGTCAAGGCCAAGGCTGCCCCGAAGGTGAAGGCTCGCCGCGAGAAGTTTGAGGCGACTCGCCCGGATGGAACGGTCGTCATCGTCGACCGCAACATCGACACCGGCGAGCAGACGGTCACCGAGAAGTAATCAAGTTGCGAGAGGGCGGGGCTCCGGTCCCGCCTTCTCGCTTTCACCCCGGAGGTGCCGAATGGCTGCATGGACCCTTGCACAGGACGTGCTAGACGCATGGATCGGTCCCGACGAGCCGACAGATGATGTGCTTGTCGCCAAATGGATCGACAAGGCCGAGCGTGAGATCCGGTTCCGCATCCCCGGCATTCAGGCTCGGATCACTGCGGAGGAAGTGGACCTGCGCGAGAACGCGATCGACGTCGTGGTCGCAATGGTCACCCGTGTCTTCCGCAACCCGGACGGCACCCGGTCGATGAGTACCGGCGAGGGCCCGTTCACGGAGCAGCGCACGTTCGGCGGTGACACTCCGGGGACTCTTGCACTGTCCAGTGACGAGTTGGAGAAGCTGCGCGGCGCGAGGGCTTCCGGTCGGGCGCACAGTGTCAATCTGATCCCGTCGACCTCGCCCTTCTTCCCGGTTGTGGTGGCGTGAAGCCCGCACCTCGCAGCCCAGTAACGATCCTGCGCGCCGGCGTCGCGACTGGCGAGTATGACGCGCAGGGCTACCCGATCATCGGCCCGGACACGTCGACCATTTCGGACGGATGGCGGATCGCACCGCGCTCGTCCACGGAGTCGGCCTTGAACTACGGGCAGGCCACGGTCACCGGCCTCACGATCTACAACCTCGCGCAGGTGGTCGTTCTGTCGACTGACCGCGTGGTCGTGCGCGGCGAAACGTGGGCGGTCGACGGCGACTCCGCTGCCTGGCACAACGGCACGGTCGTCAACCTCAAGAGAGCGAGCTGATGGCTACCAAGTTCAAGCAGATCCGCAAGCTCGACGAGATGCTGAAGTCCCCCGAGATCGTGGCCGTGCTCGAGGGCATCGGTTCGCAGATTCTCTCCGCTGCCCAGTCCGACCCGAACCCCACCTATGTGGCATCCCTGCGCATGCAGACGTTCGACACTCGGGACCGCACGCACGTTCAGGTTGGTGCCGCTCCTGCGATCGGCATGGCAGTTGAGGCGAAGCGCGGCACTCTGGCACGCGCCCTGGGGTCGGTGAGCGCGTGAACATCATCTACCCCCCAACTACCGGCAAGCTGTGCGCTGTCCTGCGGGCGGCTCTCACGGCCTCCGCGCTGGCCTATTCCTCGGCCGTCACGGTCGGCCCGGAGCTCCCGGCAACCAAGACAGCCCGCATGGTCACCGTTCGGGATGATTCTGGCCCTGATGATGGTGTGCAGACTCGCCGGCGTTATGGCGTGAACGTGTGGGCTAGACGTCAGGATGCCGAACCGCTCGCGTTGCTGTGTATGGCCGTGTTGCGGTCGTGTGCTGATGGGCAACCAATCACAGCAACTGATTCATTCAATGGCCCGTATTCGATCGCCGATGATCCCGCCTATGTGGTCGGCAGCACGGATCTCGTGCACATGTTTTTCACACTGAGGGTCAGTGCAAGAGGCACGGACTACTAACCCACAATCCCCCGCTACCTAGCGGGACTATCGAGGCCTTGCCTCACCTTAAAGGAGAATCATGGCTGGAAAAGTTGTTGACGAAGTTCGCGTTGGTGTTGACGGGATTGTGTCGACTGGCGTGTCTGGTACGGCTGTAGCGCCCACGTCTGCGGTGTCGGCGCTTGGCGTCGGATGGACTGACCTCGGATATGTGTCTGAGGATGGCGTCACCGAGTCAACGTCTACCGCATCGGACAAGATCAAGGCTTGGCAGAAGCTCAAGGTTGTTCGCACGACCGTCACCGAAGGCACGATTTCGTGGAAGTTCGTTCTGATTCAGACGAACGCTGACACGGTTGGCCTGTACTACAACGGCGTTGTCGCTGTTGATGGTTCGATCACCATCGACCCGACGAAGGAACGCCCGGTGCTTGCGTTCGCCCTCGACATCATCGACGGTACAGACGTTGTGCGTGCATACGCCCCCGAAGCGCAGATCACCGAGGTCGGCGATCAGGTGTACCAGAACGGTACGCCGATCGGCTACGAAGTGACCATTGAAGCGAACTACAACGAGGCGCTTGGCGGCTCTGTACAGAAGTGGTACAGCTCGCTCGCTGCGTAACCCCTAGGACAGCGGCTGTCAGGGTCGGGAGAACCTGACAGCCGCTCTAAACCCTTCTCCCAAAAACCATCTATCAAAGGACTCTCCCATGGTTGATTCATTCTCTTCTGCAAAGCCCTATTCTTTCGAGATCGACGGCAAGCCGTTCACGCTGCCTGGTCTTTCGTTTGGTGATGTTGATGCTGTGGCAGAAGCTCTTTCCGGTGATGCCGGAAAGCAGCTCACCGCGGCCAAGACGATCCTGTTTGCCCGTTCGAACAAGGCCACCGAGGCTGCTATCCGGTCGATTGGCCTGAGCGACCTTGGCAGCCTGTTCCGCAAGTGGGCGGGCGTCGACGCGGGGGAAGCCAAAGCCTCCGACGACTAATCCGGGGGCACAAAGCCGAACTACTCGCTGACTTCCGCAGCATCTACCACGTTTCCATTTGGGACGTGGATCTAGCTGAAATGTGGGCGCTCATTCAAGTGTTGCTGCGCAACCCCGAGTCGTGGGTGCACGCGGCGCTTGCCGAGTGGGATCACCCAGTATCGCGTGAGTGGACCGTGCTCGCACAGATCCTCGACGTAATACATGCGTCCAAGGTGAAGCGCAACGTGTTCAAGCCGTGGCCTCGCCCATGGCCCGACTCAAAAACGAAGATTGGCGGGAAGCGGAAGGTGTCACGGTCCATTGCGGACGTGCTTGCCATTCTGCGCCCGCAAAGTACGGAATAGTACGGCCCACTTCTCCCGGTGGATTCAGGTTTTCTAATCCATCGGGAGGACACTCATGGCGTCTCTGTATCAAGCGTTTGTTGACGTAGTGCCGAACACCCGCGGGTTGGGGGCAAGGCTTTCCAAGGAGTTTGGGGATGCTGGCCCTGGTGCTGGTGCTGCTGCGGGCAAGGGCATCAACTCGGGGGTGTTGGGTGCGGTTGGGAAACTTGCCGCTCCTCTTGCTGCCGCGTTTGCTGCGGTTGGTATTGGCGGCATCATCAAGGATTCGATTGGTAACGCGTCGGATCTTGTTGAGGCCGGCACTGCTATTACGGCGGTGTTCGGCGATGCTGATGCGACGATCCAGAAGTTCGCGGCGGGTTCTGCTGCGAGCCTGGGGCAGTCGACCAATCAGACGTTAGATGCCGCCCGAGTGTTCGGCGTGTTCGGCAAGGCTGCTGGGCTTTCTGGCAAGGACCTCGCCGGGTTCTCAACGGACTTCATTACCCTCGCTGGCGACCTTGCCTCGTTCAACAATACGAGTCCTGAGGAAGCGATCAACGCGCTTGGTGCCGGGTTGCGTGGCGAGTCTGAACCGCTCCGACAGTATGGCGTTCTGCTTGATGATGCTGCGCTGAAGGCTCGAGCAACAACGCTGGGCATCTACTCGGGTTCGGGTGCACTCACTCAGCAGCAGAAGGTGCTCGCCGCTCAGGCTGAGATTATGGCTCAGACGGGCGTGCAGCAGGGTGACTTTGCTAAGACTTCTGGTGGGCTTGCTAACCAGCAGCGCATCCTCTCTGCTGGGCTCACGAACCTGTCAACTACGTTCGGCGGCCTGCTACTGCCCGCTATGACTAGTGTTGTTGGCTTCCTGAACCGTTCGGTAATCCCGGCACTTGGGAACGTCATCCCAGCTATCACGGGGATCAAGGACATCCTCATCGGCGGCGACTTTACTACCGCGTTCAAGGACGCTTTCCACGTCCAAGAGGATTCCGCGCTGGTCAACTTTTTGTTCACCATTCGGGAATCGCTGATGAGCGTTGGCGACTTCATCAAGTCATCGATTGCCCCAGCGTTCGCAACGCTATCGCCCGTGTTCTCGGCCTTGGTCCCGCAACTGCTCACCTTGTGGCAGTCGTTCTCGCCCCTGTCTCTGCTGTTCCAGGCGATCGGCCCGATGCTTCCTGCCCTAGTTGATGCATTCGTTGGTTTGGCTGTCACGGTCGGCGGCGCGCTTGGTACCGCATTGACGGCGATCATGCCGTCTATCACCGAGTTCTCCGGGCTGCTCGTTGGCCTTATCTCTGGCTTGGTGACGACGCTCCTACCGATCATTGTTGAGCTCGTTGGCATCATCGGCCCGATCCTGGGTTCTGTTATCACGGCGATTATGCCGCTGATCTCGTCGCTCATGGGAGTGTTCACGCAGTTGTTCGCTGCGGTCCTGCCGCTGCTGGCCCCGATCCTGTCGCTGATCTCTCCGCTAGTGCAACTAGTGGGCGCGATCCTGCCGCCACTGATTGCGCTGATCGTTGCCATTCTTGACCCGATCATCGCGGTTGTGTCTGGCATCCTGGGCTTGCTCATCCCGGCGCTGACGCTCATTGTCACGGCGGTTGCAGCGGTCATTAGCGCGATCGTGAAGGTCATCTCCTGGTTCATCAACCTTGTTACGGGTGCCGAAGACGTTGGGACGAAACTGCAACGGTTCTTTACTGAGCTTCCGCAGATGGTTCTCTCTGCACTTGGCGACCTTGGCAAGACACTGTTCAACGCTGGTGGCGACCTAATCCAAGGATTCATCGACGGGATCTCGGGCATGATCGGTGGCGTCGGTGATGCTATCGGCGGGGTCATGGACTTCGTTGGCGGGTTCTTCCCCCACTCGCCGGCTAAGCGCGGCCCGTTCTCCGGTTCGGGGTGGCTTGCCGTAAAGAATGCGGGCGTAGCGATCGGCGACCAGTTCGGTGCTGGCCTCGACTCAGCTACTCCTGGTTTCAATGCGCAACTTGGTTCGCTGGTTTCTGCCTCGAGCATGAGCGCTCGTGTTGATGCGTCGATCTATGGTTCGCAGGCGCGCAGCACTCAGCCGGTTACCGCAGTAGCACCGGCCCAGTTCACCATCATCGAGGCGGTCAGCCCCATTGCTACGGCGATGGAAGTTGCCCGCCGCCAGAATGCAAGGGCGGCTGTCTAGTGGTAATCATCTCACCGTCATATTTGGATCTCGGTGGCATCACGCTTACGGCGCTCGAGGCTTCCGGGGTTCAATGGATCACTGAGACCGTAGACGGGTGGGAGGGGTCGCCCTCTTCCACCTTGAAGGGGGTTCAGCGGCCGCGCGGTCATGGCAGTTGGGCGGGTAACGCGTATTTCACGGAGCGTAGTGTTGCGGCGGCGGGTCGGGTTTTTGCTCCGACTGCCGCCCTGCTGTCTGACGCCATTGACCGGCTGAATAACGCTGTTGCGCTTGATGACCAGGTGTTGACGGTTACGGAGTCTGGTCGGACGCGGCATTGTGTTGTTCGTCGGGCTGGCGATGTGATTTCGAGCACGACTGATCTGGTAGCCGCGTGGTCGATTCAGGTTGTGTCTCTTGATCCGCGGAAGCTGGGTGCAACTAAAACGGCGTCGACCCAACTCCCGTCGACTTCTGGCGGGCTGACGGTCCCATTCACGGTGCCGTTCAGCATTGATGCAACGCAGGTGTCGGGGCAGGTGATGTTGACGAACAGTGGTAACACTGCCGGCCCTGTGACTGCTCGCATTGATGGGCCGTGTGTTGGCCCGGTGGTGACGCATAAGGGCGCGAATGGTGGCGCTCTGGTGTTTGCGGCATCACTTGTGCTGGGCGCTGGCGAGTGGTTGGACATCGACTATGGGAAGCGGCAGGTGCTTGCTAATGGGCAGGCAAGCCGCAACGGGTACATTACGGCCCGCGGATGGAGCACGTTCGAGCCTGGTGCAAACACGTGGTCATTTACGGCGGCGAGCTATACGGCTGGTGCCCAATTGACGATTACCGCGACTTCCGCAGATAAATAGGAGACTTTTATGGATACCATCTACCCGGTTGATTCTGTCGCCGGCTCCCCCTCTTATGGTGGGCGTATGCTCCGGCAGGTGAACGCGGTTGCGTTTGGTGGGGCGACGGCTGCACGGCCTCTTGGTGGGCGTTCTGGCGTTCGTCCGGGTACTTCTGCCAGCACGGTATCGGCCACGTCTACAACATGGACGTGTGGCCCGTTGTCGGGTGTTGCGGATGTGGAGACGGCGGCTGAGGCTGGTCTGGTCACGTTCGCGTTGGATGCTGTTGCTACTGGTGCGATTACGGCGGCGAGTGCGTCGTTTGCCCGGCAGGATCTGATTTACATTCAGATTGACATTCCAGTGGAGGATGGCAGCGCGGTCCCGGTTGTGACGCGCAAGTATATTGCGGGCACGGTCGCATCGACTGACCCGGCGCTTCCCGTGTCGCGTGCGTTTGCTATTGCGCGGATCAACGTGCCCATCTCTGGCGGCGGTTCCCCTACGGTGACGTGGATCGCCCCGTATGCGGTGGCTGCTGGTGGGGTTCTGCCAGTTGCAACGCTCGCCCAGCTCAATGCGACACCGGGCTGGCTTGAGGCTCGAGCTGCCGTGTACGGCGATTCGACTGCCGCGAATAACGGTGATTACCGGTGGAACGGTTCGGCGTGGGTGTTTCTTCTGCCGCGCGGTTCGGTTGTGCACGCAGCAACGTTCAACAACCTTGTCATCGGCAACAGCACCGTGTCGGCAACGTATGACCGCGTTGGTGATGTCGTGCATTGCCAGGGTTCGATCAACTTGGGTAGCACTTCAGCTTTGGGCACGGCCCCGCAGCTAATCCTCCCATTCCCGGGGATCGCAAAGTATGGGGTGGCCGGGTCGAACTATATTGTCGGCCAGACGGGTCTGCTGAGTCGTGGCGTGACGTTCGTCCCAGGGTCGGCGTTCACACAGGCGTCTACGGCTTTCGTGCAGTTGGCTCTTGCGAATGGTGCAGCCATCAGCCCCACATCCCCGTTCACGTGGAAGTCGACCGACGAGCTGTCGTGGAACTTCACCTACCAGGCCGCATGATGACGAATACGCCGGCCGAGTTCATCGCGTATTGTCTCGCGCACCCACAGGACCGTGACGGTTCGACGTGGGACCAGAAGTGTGTCTCCTTGGTGTTTCGTGCGGGCGGGTTCACGGACTCTCGAGACTCGGCATACCGGGCGGCGTTAGCAACTGAGGCGGCAGGGCACAAGCTCGATACGACTACGCCGTTGGATGAGCTTCCCGCGGGCTGGTTCGTGTACTTCGATAAGGCTGGCCCAGATAACGGGCACATCGGAATGACGACGGGCAACGGACGGTTTGGGTCTGCGAACTGGCGGGCGAAGGGCTGGGGTACCGCGCTAGGCACGATGGGCATTCAGTTCTACATCGACACGGGCGCCCGCTACATGGGGGCGTCGCCGTATTTCATCAATGACACCTTGGATCTGAGCGGTACCGCCTCGCTGGGTTTCCGGGATCTTCCGACACTCGCAGAAAAGAGACGCCCAATGTCCCAACTGATTCGCAACTATGACGGCTCGATCGGCCTTGTTACTGAGGATGGTGAGCTGCTCCCCCTGGCGTCAACGACCGAAGTTGAGGCGCTGAAGGCCACCGGGATCGTTGGTGATTGGGTGCAGATGCCTGACGGGCTGATCTGGAACACCCTCACCGCCGTGACGGCGAGGAAGCTTGCACAGCGCACGGGAAACCCTGCTGCTGTGGCTGGTGCTCTTGCACCCCTGCTCGTCTCAGCGGTCGTTGGGGCGCTTGCTGACACTGGTTCCGGGCTCACCGTTGCACAGGTAGAGGCTGCGGCGGAGGCTGCTGTTCGTTCGGTGTTCGCTGACGCCGCAAAGTAGGGGGAACACATGCCCGAACTGACTTGGGTTTCAACTGACCTGAAGACCGGGCTGTTGCTTGCTGATCTGCCTGACCTGATGGTGGATTCGGTAAAGGCGTCGTTGGGGCGGTATGAGTCGGCGACGGCTTCGTTGCCGTTGCCGACTGCCCCGGAGAATTGGCAGCGTGCGACTCTTGAGGGCGCATCGGTTCTGAACTTGCTGTCTGATGGCCTGCCTGTTTGGGGCGGGATGGTGACGGAGCCGAACCTTTCTGAGGCTGACGCTGTTGACCTGTCCATGGCGACCCTCGAGGCGTATCTTGACCGGCGTTATGTCGGCGATGAGACGTTTGTTGGTGTTGGGCAGAACGTCATTGTGAAGACGCTTGTTGAGAAGTATGCGGTGATTGGCGAGAACGGCGGCGTGCCTTTCCGGGTGCAGTTCACTACTGCGGGGAATGGCACGCTGCGGGATCGCACGTATATGGACGCGGACGATAAGACCCTCTATTCGGTTCTATCTGACCTGATGGGTGTTGATGGTGGCCCTGAGTGGACTGTTGGTTGGGAGTGGCAGCATAACCCGGAACGCATCACCCCTGTCCTGTTTGTGGGTGATCGTGTTGGGCGTGCGGTGCCGGCTGGTTTGGGGCCGGCGTCTACGTTTGAGATGCCTGGGTGTGTGTCGTCGTTTGTGCTGGCACGGAGTTATGCGAACGGTAAGGGCGCTAACTCGGTCATGGCGGTTTCGACGGCTTCGGCGGATGTTCGCCCGCAGTCGCCCAGCCAGTTGTCAACGGACTTGACCAGGCCCACGTTCGAGTACCGTTACACCCCGTCCACGTCGATCACTGAAGTGTCCACGTTGACGGCGCATGCGGTGTCGGCCCTGTCGATTTTGGCAAACGGTTCCGCGGTGATTGCCTTATCGGCTGAGGTCGGATCTGCGCCAGTTCTCGGCGTTGATTGGTCAATCGGTGATGATGTCGGGTTCAGTATTGGCGGGCCCGAAGCCGACCCAACATCGCCGCTCGTTTATCGCCCGCGCGAGTCAGTGCCGGCATTCCCTGGCGGGCTTGTCGGCATTGCGCGCACGATCGGCTGGGAGCTGTCACTGTCTGATACGCCGACCATCACGCCAACACTTCTTAGCGCAACATTGAAGGGATCGTAATGGCTAGTCCGGGTTCAATCGGCTCCGCAATGCCCGACAGTGAGGATACGCAAGTTCGCCGAGTGGCTGACCTTGAACGGTTCGTGAAGGAGTTGGGGCCGTCTGTGGCCCGCTCCCTCGCAACGACCGTGACGACCCTGCGCGACCTTGTGGCGCAGGTGACAGCGACGCTCGCAGATATTAACGCGACGGTGGCGGCTGCAATTACGGCCAATTCCATGACCACGGCGGCAATCCAGAACCTTGTTGCTCATCCCGGAGCAGTGACGGCGACTGGGATTGTTACCGCGGACGCGGGCCTGTCATCGCTCGACGTGCGCAACCGGCTACTGTCGAGCGGCTACGTGTCCGTCTACGCGGACAGCACGGGCCGGCTCGGCTATGTCCCCTCATCGCTGAAGGTGAAAACGATCACCAAGGCGTACACGGCGGATCTTGAGGATTGGCTAGCGGTCGCCCCGCAGGTCTTCTATTACAACGACGATGACGAGCGCACCCCAAGGGTCGGGTTCATCGCGGAGTGGGTCAACAAGCATTTCCCCGAGTTCGTCGTGCATGACAACGTGGAAGGCGAAGAGGGAACACATCCCGCAGGCCTGCACTACGAGTTTATGATTGCGGGGATGCAGTCAGCGTTCCGGCAGTTCGTGACACAGCAACGCGCCGAGACGAACGCACTGAAGGCCCGTCTCGACGCGCTCGAAGCTTAGTCGCAGTGCGGTTGCCCATCTGCCCCAGTTGAGGCACCGTTGGGGCAGCTTGACAGATCCCAGTCGCCACCGTTGGCGTTCTCGGGGTCGCTCGAGGGCACCCACGGGGCGGGGTCGGCTTGCGGCTCAACGTAGGGTTCGGGTGCTGGTTCTGCCGGTGCGGGTTCGACCACAGGGGCGGGCGCGGGTTCAACAACGGGCGCGGGCTGCACGGTCACGGGGTCGCTCGTTGGAACGATGATCGGCTCCTGTGTCGGCTGGTCGGTTACGACCACGGCCACCGGCTCGGTCTGTGCGGTCGCAGCGTTGACCGCGGCGAACCCTCCGCCGGCTATGAGCACACCGGCAATGACGGCGACCCCCCATTTGCTCTTTGTTTTCATCATGTTCGCAGCGTACCCCCAGGGGAGGACAAATTGCCATGTCGCCATGATTGGGATTCACCGTGTGCGTGTGGGATGTCGTGTGATTCCTGCCAGCACCCAGCACCCCCGGACGGCACGCCAAGCGCCGCCCGAGGGCTAACCCAACCCACCTGAACTATCAGACAGGAGGGCTAGCTATGAACGCTACTGCCCCATACCCAGACCACCGCCTGACGGGCACACATCCATCCATGCCATCGCGCGCGCGTGTGGCGGACCACAAGTGACCGGCGAGCCTGAGCCCACCGGCTGGGAGCTTCTGCGCGGCTTGCATGCCGTCAAAGAGTCAGTCGACCGCATCGAGCTCGGCCTAGTCACGCAAGTGCAACACGCTGCCGCGCTCCTACGCATCGACAAGCTCGAAGTCGACATGGCCGACCAGCGCAAGGTGAAGGCGCAGCAGTGGTTCGCCATTGGCCTCTCCATCTTCGGCGTCGTCGGCACCATCATCGGCGGACTCATTCTCAACAGCCTCATGCCATGAAAGGAAACACCATGACCATCGCAACCCCCACGCAGGTCGCCCACCCGGGCGCCGCAACCATCCGCACGATCCTGCAGACCGTTTCCGGGGTCATCCTCGGTGCCGCTGCGGTCGTCGCAACCATCGCAGTTCTCGCCCCGCAGTTCCTCACGGCCGTCGCTGCGATCCTCCCCCCGGAATGGCTCGCATGGGCTACGGGCGCGGTCGCCGCGATCGGTGCGTTCGCTGGCGCGTTCGCCCGCATCATGGCGATCCCCGGTGTGAACGAATGGCTGACGAAGGTTCGGCTATCCGCTGAGCCCAAGCACACCGCATAACCCTGGCACCACATCGGCCCCGGCCGTCTCTTCGGAGGCGGGCGGGGCCATTTTTTCGTGCCCTCGGCAGGTCGCCGGGACCGTTATCAAATCGAGGCAATGTGTTGACCAATGTGTTGACACGCCGATTCAATCGGGACTCAATGCCCCCGGATGCCGGTGTTTCATTGAGCCGCCTCCGAGAATCGAACTCGGGGACGGTTATCAAATGTCCTGACTGTGGCTTGATTCGCGCTAAAATTAGGGCATGGACAGGCGATGCGATGCAGCTAAACAAGGCCAGCCGTGCAAGTGCGGGAAGGGACTGCTCCCCACGCATCTGCGGTCACGGGCCGCGGCGTACAAGCTCTGCGGCCAGGTTCTCATGGACTGGATCTCTGGCGGCGTGTGTATGTGCTGTGATGCCGAGCTCGGGCGCGGATGGTGCCTCGACCACGACCACGCGACAGGGTTCTCCCGCGGCGTAGTGTGTCGGCGCTGCAACATCGCAGCGACCTACTTCGAGGACCCGGGCTATCGCGCGCTCGTGACGGCGTATGTCAGCGGCGGGCTGCCGG
>Ga0209511_1001030_pt1 | contig 25603 bp, 16 predicted proteins | sample SSSSmetaG_FD_184141 | JGI IMG/M metagenome (GOLD analysis project Ga0209511, IMG submission 184141) | Glacier valley bacterial and archeal communities from Borup Fiord, Nunavut, Canada, to study Microbial Dark Matter (Phase II) - ​SSSS... | ecosystem: Environmental > Aquatic > Freshwater > Ice >... | reverse complement strand
CAAATTGAGTGAGGCCGAAACTCAAAACCTGAAGTTGTTGCTTCAGGCCAGCCCGTTGGTTAATGAGGTATATCGGCTGGTTCAAAGTTTTATGAGGATGGTCTGGCAACTTAAGGGCGAAGGGTTAGAGAGTTGGTTGGCGGAGGTTAAAGATAGCGAGTTTGAAGAATTGAAAAGTTTTGTCAGAGGGGTTGAGAAGGATAAGGCGGCGGTGCGGGCGGGTTTAACTTTACCTTATAGCAACGGGGTAGTGGAGGGTCATAACAATCGGCTAAAGTTAATCAAAAGGAGTATGTTTGGCCGGGCAAAGTTAGATTTATTAAAAAAGAGGGTGATAACCGCAGCCTAACTCGCCAAAATTACTCTCTACCTGGGTACAGCAAAGTTGCGGAAGAGCCATTCTTATTATCGCTCAACAGAAGTATCTCATAATCTTCTATGGAACGTAATTAAAGAGATTAATGATGGCGAAGCAAAGTTATCAGCAACTAAAACTGCCGAAAGATATGATTCTTTACACCAATCGCTTCGTAAGAATCAAAAAGTAAATATTGATAAAGAAACACCACTTGCTGATAAAGAAACACCTGGAGCTAAACAACTACCGAATGAACTTGATACTACACCAAACCAAAAATCTCGCAAAGTAAAAGTAGGCAAGCCTTTACCCAAACGGCGAACAGTTGGTGTACCGACTGAAACTGAATAGAAATCTAAAGATTGTGTGATTAACAGAAATATCACTGTTCGTATTCATTAATCCAAAGTCAGCATCTTCAGCGAAAAGGCTCTAGGAACTACCCATCCTGATGTGGGAATTGGCTATATCCACCAATGCTGTTTAAGATGAGATCCCGAAGAGTGTGTAATGGCAAGGAGTAGAAAAGGGACTGAAAAAGCGGTAAAAATAAAGGCATAGACCTCGATATTTAAGTTACAACTTTCAAAAAGAAAGGAAAAGTCTATGCCTAAAGAGAATTCTAGCACGAGTAGCCAGAGTATGACAAAGTCAAATCCGACCGCTGAGAGCTTACCAGGGGTGGAGGAGTTTCGGGAGCGGATAAGAGCGCAAGCTCGGCAGGGCTTGAGGGTGCTATTGGAAGAGGTTTTAGAGGAGGAAATGGCGGAACTGATTGGCTGCGGTTGGGGTGAAAGTAGCCCCGAACGCAAGGGTTAGCGTAACGGTTATCGCTACCGCGACCTTCTGACCCAACAGGGACGGCTAGAGGAACTAAAAGTACCCAGAGACCGGGCTGGACAGTTCCAAACCCAAGTTTTCGAGCACTATCACCGAGCCGAACCCCAAGTAGAAGAAGCCCTGTTGGAGATGTGGTGTGCTGGCACCAGTCAGGAAAAAGTCGGTCAAATCGCCCAGACTTTGACGGGGGTGACCATCAGTGACAGTGCGGTAAGTCGGCTGTGCCAAAGTTTGGGCCAGGAGTTTGAAAGCTGGCGAAAGCTTGAGTTGCCCGCCCACTATCAAATCGTTTATCTGGATGCGGTCTATTTCAGCGTTAGATTTGAGGATAAAAGTGCCAGGACGGCGGTACTGGCGGCTTTAGGGGTAGCTGAAGATGGTAATAAGGAAGTACTGGCACTGGCCGCTTGTGCTGAAGAAAGTGAAGCGGGTTGGAGTGAATTATTGCGTGACCTTAAGAAACGGGGGGTGGCAAAGGTCAGTTTGATAGTTAGTGATGGACACGCCGGAATAATCGGGGCGGTCAGGGAAGTTTATCCCACTACTACCAGGCAGCGTTGTCTTAGACACAAGCAGGAGGATATTCTCAGTCATATTCCCAAAAAAGCCAAAGCCGAGGTGGGTGGTCATTTGAGCGGGATCTTCCAGGCGACTAATCACCAAAGTGCTTTAACCCAGTTACAAGCCTTCAAGGTGCGTTATGGCAAAGTCTATGGCGAGGCTATTCGCAGTTTAGAAGATGACGAGGCCGCCAGTTTAAGTTTCTTTGAATTAGAAGCCAAATGGTGGAAGTACGCCCGCACCAGTAATGCCATTGAGAGCCTATTTTCGGCGGTCAGAAACCGCACCAATCCCATCAAGGTTTTCACCACCGAACACAGTTGCTTGACGATTGTGTGGGCGGCGATTAGGGGGATAAAACTGGCCAGGCTTTTACTTAAAAGTTAGGGCTGGGTCTGTCAAACCAGAAAAATAAACTGAGTTAGTAAGCCAACGGGTGAGACGGCTTTGTTAGAGTGGGAGTTTTTGCGCCAAAAACTGGGGGAAAGGCCAAAAGGGAACACGGCTCGCTGGTGAGGCGGCCTTATTTTCTCGCTAAAGCCTTTATTACTTGGTTGGTTATGCTTTTCTACTTAAAAGTTGCGGACAGTTGGGTGCCCTTACACACTCTGCGGGATCTCATCGCTTATCCATGCGGTAGAGAACTGGATAGTGATAAGTGTAACGATGTACCGTTGTTTTCTGTCCAGTTTATTACCAAACCCCTAATTAACCTAACAATACCCCTTTAGGTCATCGCCCTGGAGGGTTGTCTCCTCCAGGAGGATGATTACTTGATCATAGTGAATAGCTTGAGCCTAAAAATCGAAGCCGTCACCAGTGTTAATATTGCAATTACCTCAATCAAATCGGCCATTCAGGTGTTCGGCCTGAGTAGGTGATAACGAACAGAATATCGTCAAAGTCTTCGTTGCCAAACCGATTTCTCATCTCTTCAGTATTCGGCAAGGCAAGCTCCCACTTACCAATCGGTGATTTACCGATCATCGTGGTCCAACTTCCAGCATTGCCACGACGAGTACTGATGATGCCATCAATTGAGGTAGCACCTCCTCCAACTGTCCCGGCTTCTTCCTGAGCGGTATAACGCAGATAATTGACTACCACTTCAATTGGCGTGCCAGTACTACGAACAAAGTATAGCAAAACCTGTTGAATTTTTAGGGCTTCGATGTTAGGAGGGAAATCCTCTCGCAGAGTAGTAAAAGTCACTACCATCGGCTCACTGGTTTGCTCTGAATTGTGCAGATCATACCACTGGTCGGCAAACTGGCTACGGAAACTAAACGGGCGTTCAGCACTGATTGTTGGTTTCAGAGACTGAATGACCTGCTGGCGATAATCGAAGCTACTCAAAGCCGTGTATTCAAGGGTGATCAACACATCGGCGATTGCTCTATATTCGATTTGATTAGCCGCTTTAGGCATACTGAATTCCCAAATCATTTCAACCCCACTGCCCTCAAAAGGTAGAAGCATATCAGGGTGTGAGTCTAGCTCAAACACGCCGGTAGAATTGATGGGCGAACTAAGGGCAACGAACTCAGGTTCGCGGTGAATTGCCACGGTCTGAAACAAATCCCCGCCGATTACCACGCGCGATGGACCTGAGGTCGAGAGAGTCGCATAAATGCCCTGAACGGGGGGGATGAGGGCGATAACCGAGGTACGTACTCGCTTGATCAGGCGTAAGTAGTGCCCTGGAAACCCACGGTCAAACATCTCCAGTGGGGTAGCGAATAGCATAACGCCAGTTTGACGGAAGCGCTGGAATTCTGCCGGGGCTAGTTGGGCCAGCGAGATTGTTTTGCTCAGTTGCAGCTTCCGTTTATTGGTGTCGAATGCATACTGATCGAGCTGATAAATATCCTGGAGTAGACGGGCTGAGCCTGTGAGACCGCGCCGGTCACTACTGTTGGCGTTCGAGATGCCCAGCGCGTTGCTATCAGAGGGAATTTTCCAGTAATCCGACTTGATAAAAGCGGGAGGGACTTCCTGACGCTCAAAAGCAAGCTGGGTTTCAGCTAGTTTCGCCAGGGTCGTGGCCTGCTGTAGAAAGAAGCTGTAAACCCCTTCAAGAATATTACTCATCCAATCGTAGAGTTCGAGGTTGGTAAATTTATTAGTCAGAAATTCAATCGTATCTAGGGAATTAGTGACATGGATGCCAGCGATAAGGCGCTCTTGTTTAGTGACTTCAACGTGATCATTGGCGATTTGAACCTGCTGGACTGAAATATCAACGTCTTTTTTAGATAAGTTTTGCTGGTAAGCCCAATCCTGGGCTCGCCGTTCGTAACTGGCACGGGTCGCTATGATAGATGCTCTGGTGGAAGCCGCCGCTGCTAGGCTGCTATTCCTCGAACTTATGGATGACGCCGCCCCGGAAGCATGGGAGGCGGAAGAACCAAGAATTTGGAGGGCTGTTGATGGGCTAAAGATGGTAGAAGCGGCTGCCCCAGTCGCCTCAGTAAGTGCTATAGCCGTCAATATTGTGAAAGCGATATAGCTATTACCGGCGGCTTCCACCTGATAATCGGCTGCATCACCTAGCATATAAAGGGCATCCTGTTCCAGATCGCTAATGGGCGTTTCTAGTAATTCGGTGAAGTGATCTACCTGAAACTGGGAACGCGACTGCTGAAGAGTAGACAATGTTACGCTACCCCGGGCTTCGGTAATTATTAAATCCTGGAGCCGCACCCCGGCCTGGGCCAGGTTTAACCCCTGGCGGGTTTCTAGTAGGGTTTGGGCTAGGGCATCTCGCATCTCAAGCACCGACAGCATAGCTGCTTCAGCCTGATTCGCCAGATTCACCAGTTGTTTAGCCCGTTCGATCAGCACGGGATAACGGTAGAGAGTAGGATGAAGTGTCGCTACGCCGGGCAGGATAAGCTGACCGCCCGCTCCAATCGAAGGCAATCCAGTAGTAGTGTCGGTCGGGGCGGCGTATACTTCCAACTGCCGCTTCAGACCGGCGATATTACGGCAGGTACGCAGCTTAAAAAGATTAAGTTCCGTGTGGAGCCGCAAAGCTTTAAGGAGTGGGTTGGGAGGAATGCAGAACTTTAAGGATGGATAAATAATGACCGGCGGTAAAGGTGGAGGTGGCGGGATTTTAGGGGCTTGGCCACCGCCCAGATAGTTCAGGTCTATATCTTGGAAAATCCTTTTAGCCGCGTTTTTGCTTATTTCCTGCACTTTCTGGTCGAGAGCTGGTTGAGTTAGCAGTAAGGCACTCTTTTCTTGTAAAACACTTGTCCGGGTGTTGACTAGCTCACTCAATACCGGCGGTGAAGGAGCCTGCACAATGGCTTGTTGAACTACAGCCCTGGCGGCGATTATTTTTTCATTCCAGCTCCCCTCTCCTTTCAGGCTGGCATTTACGCTTTCCACCACCTCAGTGAACTTAATAAACGAAGGACCCCAGGTGGTCAGGTCTTCCCGGAGGCTGCCAACCGCCGCCGGAACTTCCGGGGGAATATCTTTACCTGGTTGGATCTTCAATTCAGCAATGAGGTCATCACAACCACCTAGTTTCTGTTGAAGCTCCGGTAATTTTAGCAGGTCCAGGGCCGTTAGATAAAGGGTGCGTGCTCTCGCAAGTGACTCGCCTGTTTCCTGGGTGAATTCAGAGTCGGCAAAATCGAGCATACAGCGCACCAATGACATTAGAGTGAACCGGGTGTATGCATAGTGCCTGGTAGCTGCTATCAAATGAGGATTTAATGGATCAAGCAACCAACCATCGGCCTGTTGATACAGGAAGGCAGCCGGTAATTTGGCATCCAATTCCAGGCCATAAAAAATATTGCGCTGATTAGGGGGTCCGATCTGGGCCTCGTAATCGTAAAAGGTGCGAAAACAATCCAGGGAAGCCAGATAGTGCCCGGCACTTTGAAGGGCCAGGGCCAGGTGTAGCGGGACAAAATAATAAGCCTCACGGAGATAGCTAAGTGAGGAAGGTGTTGCGTCCGAATTCAAGGCAAAGGCGCTGATAATTTCCTGACGCCGCGCCTGAAGCTCTGTGGCGGATAGGTGGAGAGGTATGTTTAGAGGATTCCCCACTCGTGGCACCGCTCGAATAGTTTCCGCACCTATCAATTTATCATTATCCTCAGTGTACTTATACATATAAAAAGAACTGGCATTTTTCTCTCTTTGGTAGACCAACATTTTCTGACCGACCGGGCCACTTCCTGAGTTTGGAGGAATCGTAATGAGATCATCCAGAGCCTGATGTTTGGCTAGGTTAATCATCATGGGATTGGTCTCGTGCGAATAGTTGGGTGTGCCACCTTTCTTGTCTTTGGAGAAAACATAGATGTCGCTATTATATTCTAGAAGAGCAGCTTTGAATCCCTCAACTTCCGGCCCTGGCAGGGCTCCTATAAATATATCCGACGGTAAATCGCGGCGATCGAACTCTGTGATGATCTTACCTCCGCCGACAATTTTGCATGATATTGTAGAACTATAACCATAATAATCGCGGACCACAAACCAGTCAACCCCATTAACGTGTAAAACGGCCTTGATTTGCACCAAGCTGTCGGGTATGTTTGTAATAACATAATTAAGATAGTGCCACCATTCGGAGGTACTCTGGTCCCAGTCGGTTCCATCATGATTCAGGTTTCTATAGTAGAAATAGTTAGAAATGATACCGTTAACATCAGTGTGATAGTAATAATGGAAAACCAAGCTCGGTCTGTATATTAGGCTTTGAGTCTGTACCGGAACAATATCTAGCTTTGAATCGAGAGGTAGCCCATCAGGGAGGGACAACTTGGATAAGGTTGGATCCCAGATGCCGAAATCATCCAAATTCAGCCTGGCAAGTTGTAGAGTCTGTTTACCGGCCTCTCCTGTTAAGCAAAAGAGATGGATGTAAGATGATTGAACCGTGTATCCCCTTATAGATTTCATACCAATTTTATCGCCAAGTATCTTCTGGTAGGGCATCGCGCCGATTATCCGGCCCGATCCAATATCACCGAAGATTTCAATCTCCTTCCAGAAGCTCTGGGCATACCCAGAAGAATTGCCCGTGGTGCTATAAGCCGACCAATAAAGCTTACCACTGCGGGCTTTAGCAAACATGTAGAACATAGCTGGTGAATTGGACGATTTACGGTCACATCCTTCACCTGTATAGACCACTGTCGAGGCCTGACAGGTGGCCTGAATGTTAAGAGAGCAAACATCACGGAAATAGGCGGCGTATATTTCCGCCTGATTACAGGCATTTGCCGGATCTAAACGGAGGGTGCGGGTATTCTTGACTAAATCAGCGAATACCGGGGTTTTATACTTTAAAAGGCTTGGTTGCAAAATATTCTCTGGATAAATGAATACGAACGTGGCGGCCCGGAAGCTGGCGTAAGAGCCAATCCATTGCCATTCCTGATCAAAGTAGTCCGAGACAAGGGATAATGAGAAGGGTACCAGTTGCTTGAACTGACCGCTGCGTAAATCAAAGATAAGAGTTTGTAGCGTTTCTAGCGCCAGGGCTACCCGCGTTGTGTTCTGGCACCCTCCGGCCCTGGCATCAATCAGGAGCCGGGTGGTTATCCATTCGGCTTGCTCTTGCAGGTTGGCCCCAACGGCATTGGACGCTATAATCAGCGCGTCGCGTAAGGCGGATAAGGTCGCTTCTTCCACTGCGCCAACCGTACTTCGGAGTGCTTCGGTGAGCGAGTTCTGCTGATCAAGCCGCGATTGAAGTCCATCTTGCCAGTCGCGCCGGGTTTGCCAATTGGATAACCAGAGTGGAGTGGCGGGGTCAGGGAGAAGTAGAGGAGTTAAAGGGTTTGTTTGAATCTTGAAAAAATCCGGGGCAAGAATGATGTGCTTGAGTTGTTCTTCGGCCCGGAAGGCCGAAAATTCCAAGTACACTTTGACCTGTACTAGAGTATTGTAGATAATATCCCATTCCGAACTGGTGATAGGTTGAGCTGCTTTAGCCAGATTTCTAAGCTTTAATAGGTAGGTGAAGGAACCACTCGTAAGGTTCAATTGATCCAAACGCTTCTCGACACTATGACCGACCAGGCGTTCAAGATCGAGGGATTCCAAATCCGCTGGTTCAATTTCAAAGGTGTCCTGAATGATCTTGTCTAAACCCCCTAACGCATTGGGGGCGGCTTCACGGGTACTTTTCATGGCATCATGCCAGGTGATGACCTGGTTGTAACGAGCTTTCCAGATATCAAAAGCAGCGTCACCAGGAGTTACACGTTGAAGATCCCCGGCTTGAACAACCGTCGGATGGATAAGTGGAGGTTGGCTGCGAACACGTAAAGCCTGCTGCCAAACCAACCGGTCCTCAAGGCTGGCTCGCCAGAGAGGAAGACGGGCTTTGAGGGCTTTCCAGTAGATCAGTCCGGTCGTGTTTTCCTCCTGGACCCACTGTGGATACAAATGCATTATTTTATGGGCCGGCATGAGCATGGCAAAGACTTCGGCCCACTGGGCCGCCGTTGGCTTTTTGGCAGGGTCAGCCTGGTCATTGGCGGATTTAATCACCATCAGCCGCTTGAAGTTCTCAATTGAAAGGTGTAAGTCCGTCTCAATCTGTATTGTAGCGGTCCCTCTGACTCCTTCGTCCAGACTATTCAAGTTAATAATGAGGTTATCCAGGTCATGCTGCAAGGGGTTGCCAGAGGCCGGGTTTCCCAGGGCCAACTCCAACATGGCAGTAAAGCCATTAGTCTCACGCATTATTTGCAACTTGCCGGGAAATTGGTCAATAAGGGCTTTACGTGCATTCCAAAATGCAATAGCCTGTTTGCCAGTTAACCATTCCGGTAAATCGGTAAGTTTGAGAAGACCCGGATCAACCAGTGGCTGATTGGGCAGTCTTACAGGAGGCCAATCGCCTTCCTGAGGAGTGGTTACCGAAAACCAGAAATCTTTACGTCCCAGCGTTATTTGGGCAGCTTGCTCCTCAATCCGCCAGACTTCGAACAGTTTTACCTTGATGGCCTGAGCTAGAATCGAGTACATCTCGTTCCATTCAGCCGTACTCACCTTCTCGTTGCGGGCATCGCTTTCGGCTAATTGGTTTTTGGCACGAATAGCCATTAACCGGGTAAAGCTTTCTACACTAAGGCCTATAGCTGTAATACTATCCCTGGCGATTCCGACTTCGTGGGAAGTCCCACCTTTTGTTAGGACCAATAATAATCCGTCGAGATCAGGCAAGGGATTTCCCAGGCCGTGTTGGAGTATCCAGATCAGGCCGTTAGCCTCTCGGTCTGTTTTTAGTTTAGCAAGGGTTGAATCTAAGAATGCTCTACGCTTCAGCCAGATATCAAAAGCTTTATTGGGATCAGCCGGATTAACTTTAGCGGTGGGAGTACGGAAATCGTCAGGTCCGATAAGGTCAGGGTCTATAATCGGAAGGTGAGGAAGTACATCGTCACTATAGGGGTCGGTCGGGTGATCTTGCTGGGTCCAGATAGTACGCAGATGCTTGTACTTCCAGCTCAAATAAGCCGGGATTGCTGCAATCGAAATGGCGTTACTATCTACAGTGTAAGCAATTTCAAACACACCGGAGAGGTGACTGTTGTTTTCCGGGTTCAATTTTAACGTACCCGTAGCGGTGGCAATCTCACCTGAAGCGACCAGATTTACATGATGGATGTCCTGGTATATTTGAACGCGAAATATAGTAGCCGCTGGGTTGACCAGGGCAATATAGACACGGCCGTTATGGTCGGTGTTTTGGCCCCATACCAGGCCCTTCAAATTCCAGCGGGTGATTTGGCCCTTGGCATCGCCTATTTTCGTGCCTGCCGATAGTGGGTCACGGGTGGTATCCGCCAACCCCCAAAATTTTTCGATGGCCTGGGTTGTAAGAAGATGGTCTTTTGGTGGCTGAACGCCTGATTCCATGAAAAGTTGGTCCAGTTCATCGCCGTTGTTTTCTTCGTCATTGGGTAGGTTGGCTGGACGCGGCACGGTCAGATCAATACCCAACCGATCTGCCAGGGATTTACGGTTTTCAGCTGTATCAGTTCTGATACGGCGGATTTCTTCGTAAGAGGTACCAATCTGTCTCAACAGCATTGAATAAACAGCAAAGCCATAATCCTCTTCCGCTTTAGCCAGGGAAGTTTCTTTAGCAGCATCCACCAGTGGCCGACTCCCGAGATAACTGCGCAACACTTCGATGCAGATCCGCACCTGACGAACCTGTTCTTCCACGGCCCCACAATCGGTGGGCAGATCCGTGAAAGGTTGATGGAAGGTATCAACGAGGAACTTCAGGTCAATCTTATCTTTGCCGTTTTTTCTGATGTGTTTCAGGGTATAGTCGAGCAGAGCCGTCAAATAAGCGGCAGGACTGACGGCCGCTTCACAATCGGAACAACCACATGGCTGGTTTGGAATTTCTGCCATTGTTTTACTCCTTTGGTTCTGAGAGATTAAAACCATTGGCACTATCGGCGGCCATTCCCGCCAGGATAGTGTTCAACAGATTTGTCTGAATCGTGGCAATTACATGCAATTGAGCGGCTTCCAGGGGGGTCAGCGTGCTATTTGCATCGCTGGCGTGACTGATAAATTCTGAGTAGGGCGCACCGGCAATCGCCAGGACGCTATCGTAGCCTTTGTCCATTAAGGCTTTGTTGACCTGCACAGTGGATGAAACCCGGTCCAGGTCGGCCAGGGCTTCTATCTGGTGAACTATGGTTGGCGCGACCTGCGGAAGGTCGGCCAATTGTCGCAGCCCGCCTTTCCGGCGAATATCAGCAAAGGTGTTAATTTCCTCTGTTTTAAGCCATTTCAGAAGCTCAGGGGGAGCTTGAAGCTGGGCGGCCAGTAGTTGCTCTTCAAAGGGTTGCGCTTGGAGAGCGGGAAGCTCGAATTTGACCAAAACCACTTCATCTTCTGGGCGGTGCAGGTCAAGGGCCGCATGAGCCTTTTCCAGAATTATTTTTCCTCCGGGAGTGACTATCTCAAACGAGAAATTGCGGGATGGAACGTCAGGGGCCAAATCACGAAATCGGTATATGTTGAAGGAGAATTTACCTTCGTTATCGGTTATATCAAGGCCCAGGTTCTCATTAGCATCGTCCTGGTCGTAGGTTGTAACCGTATAAGCGACTAATGCCGTATTTGTGTGCGTGTCTAGAAGTTGAGCCACTACTGTTTGCAATACCTGGTTGCGTCGCTTTATTTGCCGGACGATGTTGTCCAGGCGAGAGCGGAAAGTGGCCGGGATAATATTTTCTTCGATTGCCGCCAAAAGGGCACTGCGTAGTTCTTCCTCGGAGAAGCTTGTTAGCTTCTCCGAGACCTTCGGCAAATCTTTCAAAGGTACCGCCGCAAGCTCAGCGAAGGCCGCAGGTACATTTTTGCGGCCCCAGCCGTAGAAGGCTTCAATGGGCAAATTGGTTTCCTCCGCCAATAGCGCACACCGCCTCAGCCATTCAATGTGCTGCTGGACTTCACGTTGCTGCTCAATACCGAGTTCATTAGTCAGGAAAAAGATGTCTTCATCCGAAAGTTCGATCAGCGGCAAATCTTCAACAACTGGCGCGATGAGCGCAATGAGTTGCTCATATTCGGAAGTACCTGCCGCCTGAGGTGCTTCAATAAAGATGCTCACGTTTATTGGCGTTGGCGCATTGAAAATAATTTGCTTAGGGCCATACTCGTGATCTAACGCTTCGATACCTTTAATGATCAGCTCTTGTTTGGTTCTAGCAAAGACGCGGAAGCTGAGGTCGGCATTCTTCTCTTGCACTCTACGAAATTGCGAAATCGCATCACCGCTCTGAAACTGCTCTAGGGTGTAGGTGATTTGAAAGCGCCCTTCGGCATCAGTTGTCGCCTCTCCTAACATTTGAGGTCCTGACCCCGCAAGGCGCTCCCGGCTGGGCAAGTCGCGGTCGAACGCCTGAACCCTGATGCCAGCGCGTTCAGCACCGTCGGCAGGGGTGATGATTCCGTTAATAATATATGGTTCTGGCATAAAAGTTTAGCTCCTTATTACTTCGCGTTCATTTCTCGTAACTTGCGAAACTACAAATCCCTTCACCGCTGCTGAAACTGTTCCAGGGCATTCAGCCCCGTTTGCAGGAGTGATGGTTCCGTTGATGGTATCTTGTTCTGGCATTTGTGTGTCTCCTGAGTACATTAGACCTTATCACGATTTAAGTTTATGAATCGCTTCTAGCTCATCAGGGTGCCATAAATCAGCTGTAGCGTGTTTGTTCAATCGAGATCGTTCTACGGTGTCTCGATGCTACTTTATATTTTAATCGTGATAAGGTTTATTGGCATTGATCTGGTTTGACATTTGTGCTATCTAAATTAAACGTCTATTCTATTTCTTCGAATTATTTACTTGTCCTCTTCGGACCACTCGATAACCCAGCCAGATACCTTGAAGTAGCTAATCAACACATCCTCGTTTTCAACCCAGTTGTCGAATCCCTCGCGCATATCAGAGGTAGTCGCTGTGAGAATCAGAAAGCCACCGGTATTGTCTGCATCATCGACTACCTTTATGTAGTGACCCAGTTCATTTCCTGCAACGATTTTTCCCATCTTGCCAATCTTTATCTCTTTGTCCATTGTTAGCTCCTAAAAGAATGGAATGTGATTGTTTGTAATGACCGTTTGCGTAATTGGGTCAATGATTTCCAAGTGCCCGTGAGCTACAAACGGAGCATGATTGCCCGAGACTGATTTACTGTCGATCCGGAATTGCCGATTATTATTAGGGCCGACACCACGGTAGACACCACTACCTGGCTTACCAAGCTTTTTGTAACCTGGGCCAAGGAATATCTCGCCTGCCGCCAGAAGCTCGTCGGCACTAATACGTGTCGTGCTTGTGATGTTGCCTTTACCTGCAAGGGTTTCGGCGATGACGGCATCCGCTGCCGAGTTCACTACTGCCGAATTCACTACGCTACTCCCGACAACCTTCGACGTTATTGGACTTCGAGGTGAAATCGATGTTATTGGACTTCGAGGTGAAACCGACGTTATTGGACTTCGAAGTTCTTTAGAGGCTACGGAAGCAACTCGGCTACCCCCTCCCACATTTGGTACTGATTCATGTAGTCCCATTACTATGCCAATGCCAACAGCCCTACCTATTAGATCAGCACCACCATATTTTGGGTCAAGTGGCCTTTGCGGAATCAGATCGGTGAGCGGGCCATATAGTGGACCCGCGATTACATGTAAAGCCCCTCTGCCCACACTGTCCAAAACTCCCAGGCTGAAATATTTGAGATCTTGAACCCCAATAAGGCCCCGATCATTAACTTCATCATGACGACCCGGTGAGGGTTGAGGTGGTTCAAATTTAGATCCTTCTGGTTTCGTTTCGGGAACATCTGGAATGTATTTTGATTCACTTGCTGTTTGAATTCCAGTAGTAGGATTAAAGCTTCCTGATTCACCCGTTTCCCAATGCCCTGCAGTTACTGTTACCTCTGAGGTTGTCTGCGTAGCTTCTGGTTCTGTACCTTCAGTATCAGTAAATAAAATAGGATTACTTGTATAGGCAAAAAGGTTCGGCCCGTCTACAGGACCTGCTGGATCGCAGCTAGTCCACCTTCCCGCCCAGGGGGCATAATACCTTGCCCCATGATAATTTAGCCCACTCTCCTCATCTCGTTCTTTGCCCGTAAACCGATACCGCTTGCGGGCAAAACTACCAAAGCTGGTTTCACCATAGGGCGTGTATTCCTCGCGGTTGACCAGATTTCCTGAGTCATCAATCACGATGTTACTACTGCCTAAATGGTCGCCCAGGTGATACTTCACAGCTGGCGTGGTGTCATTGGCGAATGGATTCCCCACCCGTACCAGTGCAATCCGGCTCTGGTTATCCATTACATGCAAGGTATTGTTTTCCTCAAGAACTCCACCGCGAACAATGCGTTGATACTCAAAGCTGCCATCAATATAGACGGTGAACTCCACCCGCCCACCCTGTTTGCGTACTAGCTTCTTGACTCGCTGCCCACTCGCATCGTAGAGATAATGAGCATAAACACTGGGTTCGCTAGCGTTGACCTGGGTGCGGTAGACCCGCATCCGATCTGCATAATCCCACTCGAAGTGGCGCGAGGTGGTTTCCGCTGTCATATTACCATTGGCATCATAGGTATAACCAAAAGGCTGATTCCCAAACTCGACAGTTTGCAATCGGTTGTTATTCAGTGCAAGCGTAAAGTTACGGTTGACAGCTTGTGTACTGCCGTCTGCATCAAAGCTTGTGTGGTTAAGTTTAAGAATATTTCCAACAACATCGTATTCATAACGTTCGGTGTACTTGCGCGTCCGAGTAATATCGGTGCAACGTGGCGTGTCCGCCCAGGGTGAGTTTGGGGGAATAAAAGGTGGAGTATCGCATTCGCGCCCATCAGCAAACAACAAACGATAAAGGGCATCATAAGTGAAAGAGCGGTCAAGGGCATCTCTTTGAATGGGCAACCCGCAACCTGGCGTGCGGTCGTGAATATTCGTGATATTACCCACCAAATCGAACTCATACGCGAGTTCCTGCTGCGGTTCGCCCGTGCGACGGTAGGTGAGTTCTGAAGGTTTGGTGTAACGCTCTGTACGCATATGCAGCAGCCGGAAGGTGTGTAGATCATAGGAATAGCGCGTCATAATGCCGTTGCCATAAGCAATCAACACCCGCTGGCCTTTGGCGTTGTAGGCAATGCGTTCAACATAAGTATCGCTGACCGCTCCGCCGTCTGGCCCAACCCGTTCCAGTGCCACGAGTTCCAGCGCCCCAGCCCGGTTGTAGAAAGGCCTGAGTTTGCGGCGTCTATTTTCGACATCCTCTGGGTATGTGATGAGCTTCACCCGGCTGAGGGCGTCGTAGCTAACGGTAGAAGTGTAACCCCCAGCGTCGATGGGAATAGCGGCAGGGTTGGTCCAATCTACTCGAAAGGCTTCAACTTTCCAGGCTGGCGGCGGCCCGTTGAACACCGCGAGGATCGCCGAGTCACTTACAACACGCCGTGCCTTTTCCAGCAAGTTGCCCTTGAAATCGTAGGCCTCGAAGGAGAGGAGACCAGCTTCATCGAAATGTCGAAACAGTCGGCCCAGGCGATTCGCCGCCCGATTGTTTTCGCGCTCGGCAGCAGGTTGGCTACGGCTGCCAGCATCCCCGTATTCCAGCCGTTCACGCAACGTCAGCTTCTGGTCGGCCCCGTCTCGCGCCCATAGCCGGCTGGGACGGTTCAGATTATCGTAACTATGGAGAAGTAGCGCGCCCTTGCTATCACGCTGCTCGATTACCCCCCCTGCCGCATCCAGGACGGTTTGCCGCAGTCCGGCATCGATACTCTCCATTCGTAGCAGGTTATTAGCGAAGTCATAGATGTGATCGTGGAATGCGTCTCGCTGCAAGGCGTCAGTGATTGTAAGGACGTTGCCGCGAATATCATAGGTGGTTCGCGTAATAATATCTTCGACGGGTGATTGTGGAGCAGCCAGAGGTTCGCGGTTACGCTCCACAATCTTGATAGTATGTCCGAGGGCATCGATCACGATGCTGGCTGGTGTGTTCCAGTGATGCTGGTAGCCTTGCGATTCTGCCGGCTGGGTGCGCCCGGCATTGTCATTGGCATCGTAGGTGTAGGCTTCCCAGGGTGTGGGCTCAAAGTTTCCCGGGTGTGATAGTTCTGGTAGAGCGATATTGCCAGGCACTCCAAATATTACCCGCTGTTCCGAACCATCGGGATTGAGAGTACGGATAGCGTGGCCGCGTGGGTCGTAGAACATTGCTACCTTCTGACCGGTTTTACGATCATCCGGCTGATCATAGCCCCAGCCCTCGGCAAAGAATGGCTCGTACTTCTCGACCACCTGACCTTTGTTGTCGTAAATCTGCCAACCGCTCACAACGACGTTTGGTTTTAGCTCATCTTTATTGCGTCGCCCAACGACATCGCCCCCCGCACCGTCGCTCTGTTTGGCCGGAAGAACGGCCTCGCCACCGCCAAAGTGTTCGTCCCCGAAGCGAACTTCTTCCCCCTGAGTACGTGTTTGCAATAAGCGGCCGAAGCCATCGGAATATTCCACCGTCGTGATCGTTTCGTCGCGCTCAGGCAGCGGAACATCGAGTTCGGTATCGTAATGGATATGGCGGATGGACCGGACGAAGATCGGCTGGGGATTTCCAGGCGGACTATCTTCGAATGCCAGAAATCCGTACTCCATTCGCGCGCTTGGTCGGTCTTTATCACCTTCGGTGGAATTCTTTCCCCGGACGAAGCTGCTTTCCAGGAGTCCAAGGGGCGAGAAGGTAAAGCGGCTTTTGTTGCCGTTAGGGTCGGTGACTTCACTTGGTTGCAGAACACGGTAATCATTAAGAGCTTGCATTGTCAGGCCTGCCGCATCTATAGTTAGTTCCGGCAGGAATTGGTATTTGTCGTAGGTTATGAGAGTTCGATGGCCTGACGGGTTGATGGTCGAGTCGTGTAATGGATCAAGAGTTTCCAGGAGTAATCCACGCCCGGGCCGGACCGAGTTCGTTTGGAAGTCATAGCGCCGCCGGGCGGTGTTTACAAAATAGCCTTTCGGGTCGACAGGATCTGCGCTGCCTGCATGGAAGGTATATCCGGCCCGCTGCGGCAGCAGGGTGCGAAATTCCAATGGATAGTCAGCAGTCCAGGTGGGGTTACCAGTTGGCTCAAGATACGGCGGCATCTCTGCACCATAGGCTTGCTGCAAGATGTCGTCAGTAAGAACCAGGCTCTCGGTCCGGGTGACAGCGCCAAACTTGCCGACTTGTTTGAGGGGCAGGCCGACAAAGGCGTCGCCATCGTAGAAGCTGAGGGTTTGCCCGATGAGTTTAAAATCCGGGTTCGCGTCCTTAATCAGTGGTAGATCGAGCACCCGCTTGCCAGAAGTGTTCTTCATCTCGTAACTGGTCACTTTGGCAACGCGATTGTGAATGTAAACTATTGGGTCATTCGGCTCGGCATAAACAGTGCGCGTGCGGGTGGCGAGGTAAGGTTCGGTTGGTTTGTCTTCGATAGTTTGCCAACCGCGCGGGCAGGCGATCTGAATTTGGGCAAGCGGTCGGCCAAACTTATCAAATTTTCCCGCGTCGTCCGTATAGCTGGTGAACGAGAATTGGATCATTGGGTCGGCACCGCGTTCCCACTGAGTAGTGCGCTGGGAGGTGGAATGTGGGAAGAAGATATGCAGGCGGTCTGTCTCGCTGACCGCCGGGGGCTCGATTTCTACCAATCCATAGCTGGATTCCGAAACGGTATAAGGGCGCTCCTCACGTTGAGAACCATCCAGAGCATACAGCTCCGTGCGAAGGATGCTGCCACGCAAAGCACGCAAAGCGTCACGCTTAACGCGCCGACCATCGGATGTAGTTGGCCAATTGCGCAAGAATTGGTTGACTGTTTGTGTATGTTTAAGAAGCTGGGGATCTCCCGACCAGTATTGCTCTGACCAATCTACTTCCTGCCAATCGCCGAATTCTTCACCCACCGGTCCCTGATGAAACCAGGTCTTGCTCAGGATGGGGGGGGAAAAGTATTTCCGTTCGACTCTGGCGAAGAATGCCTCCGCTCCGTGTAACCCCCGATTGTCGTACGCTTCGAAGGACTCGGTATTGCGTTGCTCTACCATCCCGAAGCCGCGAAATTCTCGCTCGGCCCCGTCCCAGTACCCATGATGGTAATGATATTCGGTAGTGAGCTTGCCGCTGGAAAAATGGTCGATGACTTCGACGCGCGAGACCACATGGACGGGAAACGGCAACGTCGTCTTCCAGCGGGTGGAAGGATGCTTTTGATCCTCTAAATAAAAGCGGGTGGAGGGAGCATAATCAACCTTTGTCACCGACCCAATGTGATTGTCCATCTCGTGAAGGAGGTAAGGTTTCAGGCCGCTAGTGAAATCGAGAAAGAACACATTGCGCGACATGCCATCGGAATCGCGGCTCCATAGCACACCGCTAATCCCGCTACCCAGCACATCTACGAGACGCACGGCATCCATATCGGAAACCGGTGGGGTACCCAGAATGGTGATAGGATCGCTCCAACGGTTGCCGCTCTGGTTAATCCACAGGGTGACTCTGGTATTTTCCACGTAGACGATATCCGCCAGTCCGTCTCCATCCACATCGCCGATCAGGATGCGTCTGGGGTCATAGCCATAGGGAAAGCGGGGGCTATGCTCCATGTGGATTCGCTTACCCCAGTTGCCATGGCCGAGGTTGGGCCAGTAGTCGATATTCCCGTCATAAACGAGAGCGATGTTCTGCAGGCCGTCGCCCGTGAAATCGGCCCATTTGACACGCGGGTCGGAGAAGTTGACGTTGGGAAAGACTTCGAGTGCCTTTCGTTCTACCCAGCGCGTTTTGTTCCAACCTTCTTTCGGGTCATTGAAAAAACATTCCATGCGGCTTCCGGAGCGAATGGCATCGGTCACGCCATCACCGTCGAGATCAACGAGCTTGACCTCCGGGTCTTTAAGGCTGAAACTCGGAGCCTGGCGGTAGCGCTGGAACGAACGCCGGTCCCACTGCCCGCCGAAGTTGAGCGGGAAGTAACCAGACATGATACCGTTTGTGACAAGCAGATCGGCACGACCGTCTCCATTAGCATCGATGAATTGGACTCCGGGATCGGACAGGGTAATACCCGCCGGGGCATCTCGCATAAAGCGGGGCAAGTCGAAACGACCCTCGCCGAGGTTTCGCCAGTAGCGCACCGTGCCGTTCATTTCCATCAGATCGGGTAGCCCAGTGCCGAAGAGATCAACGAGTTCGAGGTCCGAGTTGGCGAGTGAGCGGGCAGGCAGGTCAGATCCCTGGAGGGGAAAAAAATCACGTTTCTCGGGTTCGAAATTTGTGTACCTGAATTCGAGGGGTGGCAGCGTTTCGGTTTTATCACCATCGTGACCCGTGACTTTGACCTGAGAGAGTAGAGAAACGCCGTTCAATGGCAAGGGACCTGTCCGTTTGGTTCGTTTGTCGAGATAGATCAAATCGTAGGTGCGGACCCCCTGATCAGTGGTAGCATGGGTCTTAACAATAACCTGGGTACACCGTTTGCGGGTCCGTATTTCAAAACCAGTTCGGTATTCGGAATGGGGATCGGGACGTAATTCGTAGACGAATTCTACGGTAACAAGAAATTGGGGATCGGCGCGGTCGTCGACGTAATCGACGTAGCGGATCTTCGCCAAATAGAGTTGATCCCAGTGATGTGGCCCTTCTTCACCAATATCGCGTTCGTACTCGTACTCGATGTGGTTACCAAAGGAGTCTTCGGTACGTGAGAGCTTCCAGGCGAAAACATTCGTCCGGGAGGAAGGGTCTGCGATTGCAGCTGGATCAGTTCCGAAAGAAGCCTTTGTTCCGTAAAAACTCACTAGCCCATCCTTGCTTTGAACCTCCCAGTAGCTGTTGATCGGGTCGCGGTGGTGGAGAATCTGGGCGAACAAACCTTCGGTCCGAGGTCGATAGTGGGTTGTCATTCCTTCTTTTTTTAGCGGAACCAAGTCTTCCGCCCCGGACAAGATAAAAACGTCCTTGGCTTCGTCATAGCGGGGGATGCCTTTGGAGGTCTTGCGGCTAACACCCGGAATACTGATATTCCAACCCAAACCAAAAGGCCCATTGCCGGAACCTGAACTGTAAGAAAGGCTTAATTGTGGCTGGAAACCATTGCGCCCAGGGGGAACAGAAAGAGGGATCGAGAAACTGCCTGTACCTGTATGGAGATCGGAAGTAAATTTCTCACCAATGCCTTGGAGTGCTCCTCCACCTTTTGGTAATGAAATAACCTGACTGGAGACACCTGATTTATTCCCCATTCATACACCACAGATATTCTTAAGTTAAAAACATGGTTAAAAACATGTTTAAGGGTTTTGAACTTCGGTATCCCGGGCAATTTTTAAATTTCGTACAATTTTTATTCACCCACAAGAGGTATTGGTTTTGAACAAACAGAAAGATTGAAATTAAAATGTATGTTGGGTATTTAACTCGGGTGGAAGATTTATTGTACTAATTTTCCTATTCATTATATTCTACTGACTAATATGAGTCAAGTTGTATTTTTAACAAATATTTTACTACTTAAAACAGACAGTCCCTTAATTGTGTGGTAAAAGCTCACAAAGAGGTTTCAACCACAGGCACTTTGACAAGTTAATCATTACAAATTGCAGCCAGGGCAGTCCGTTTAGTTCCACTCCCGCTAGTTCCACCGGGCTTAGTCCTTCTCGCCGAGCGTCTGGCCCAAACCGACGGAAATCGTGGACAATCCCCCAAGCGTTGAGGGTAGCTCGCCCACTTTCGTCGGTCCGAAACTTTTGCATACTGCTCATTTTGCGCTCCAGCCGGGCGAATTTGCGGTCAATTGAACTGCTAGTCAAGGCCAAATTAGGATCATTAAAATGTTCGCATAAGCCTTGTTTTTTAGTCCTCAAACTCTTGAGACGGTCAGCCAGAATTGGATGAGCAAACTCTGGCCACTCAGCCAGTTCTTCCAAACGGTTCTCCCAACTGCGCTGATCAGGGGCTATCAGGATTTGCCAAAAAGCTGTTTTAAGTTCTTTAACCCTTTCAACTGGAGTATCAAAGTAGCGAGCATAACGGGCTACTTCATCCTCAAATTTAAGCATTGGGTGCAACAAACATTGCGCCAACGTAGTTTGCGGGTTAATTGCCCGAAAAGCATTTTTGGCAGCTGGCCAATCATCACCTGTAATTCCCCAGAAATAATGCTTGGGGTCAGCCTTTTGAAGCTGAGTTTGCAAAGTAGCCAGGCTGCCTTTAAGGCTGATTTCATCGGTGGCAAAAACATAATCGAGCCACCAAAGTAAATCGTAGCGATGGTCTACTAAACCCACCGCATAACTCTTCTGACCGTTTTGGCTGAGAAATTTCTCGTCTTCCACGGCGTAGTGAGGTGGGAGCAGTCCACAAGCCAGTAGCACCTGGGGAATTGACCACTGGCCCAACCAATTTACCCAAAGCCAGATGGTACGGGCATCCCTAAGCCGATTAGGTCGGGTTTGCCCGGTGCTGGTGAATTGCTGCTGTTGACGCAAAGCTCCGCGATAACTCATTTCGTGCGAGAGGGTCGCTTCCAACAAATTCTGGACGACGTAACTATCGTGGCGTTTATGCGGCACTAAAATTGAGGGATAAACACTCCAGGTTTGTTGACATTTCGGGCAATATACCCGATGAAGCCGAACCTGATGACGTACCCCTTCGGTATCAATAATGCAGTTACGTTGGTAGCTACCGTGATAGCCCAACTGGTGGCGGTGGTCAATTAAGCATCCCGTTTTATGACCCTGTAAGCGATAAGCCGGAAAGCTGGCATTGACTAAATTTGTAAAAGTGCGATGGTCACTGACTAAAGTCCGATACTCATTCAGGTTCTTGCCGAGTTCAAGCATCAAAGGTATATTTGGCATGGTCTTCCTCGCTTTTTGAAATAGTCTGTTGGCGCTAACTATTTTCAATTTTGGCGAAGAAGGCCAATTTTAGCAATGTTTCAACCTCTCCCACACAAATGGGAGACTGTCTGACTTAAAATACGAGACCGTATCCAAAACGGAGGCGGTTTTAGAACAAATGTGTACTATAGCAAGTTGCATAATTATAGAGCCGGGGTATTGTAGCCACAATGCTTAAACCAGGCCAGGGCATCTTGGGAAGTAATTAAAGTTAAAGCTTCCTCTAAAGCTTTTTCTAAAGCCTCTTTAGTTCTGGCCCCAACCGCTCGCAAATAGCCTTTCATCTTTGAAAAGGCTAACTCTATCGGCGATAAATCAGGTGAATAGGCTGGTAAAAATAATAGTTTACAGCCCTTCTTTTCCAATTCGCTTTTGGCCCGCTCACTTAAGTGCGCCGCTAAATTATCCAAAATTATTATCTCCCCAGCCTGTAAGTATAATGGACCCATAAAACTGGACAGAGGGATAAGGTGGTGTAAGGTATATAATAAAGAACATGACAACCACCCGAAAACACTATACCCCAACTTTTAAGGCCGAACTGGTCCAGGAACTACTGCACGAAGAACAAACGCTCAATCAGATCGCCTCAAAACATGGGGTGCATCCTACCCAGTTGCGACGCTGGCGAGATGCGGCGATAACGGCGATGCCAGAGGCTTTCGATGAAGAAGATCGTTTTGCCAAACGGTTGGAGCTGTTAACCGACAGCTACGAGAAAAAACTCAAAGATCTATATGCCGAAATCGGTCAGCTCAGTGTTGAATTGAACTGGCTCAAAAAAACCGTTAGTGCAATAGCGTCGTACTGGTAGAAGTGCTAAACTGAAGGGTAGGAGTTTAAAATTTTCTAAAAGCACTGGTGAACCATATGCGCAAAAAAAGAGCATTTTCAAATCGGCTTAGACAGACCTTTCTACTGGAAATAGTTAGTTGCCCAGTTTGTAAAAGCCGACTGCGACGATTTACGACCCTTTCTCACAAAACCGTTATCACTCTAAAAGAGCCAATTTATGCTGTCCATTGTGGATACCGCTGTCCAAAACTTGATTGTGAAGCACATCCTCGAGTTTATCGTAGTGCCGCCTGTGATGCTTTAGCTTTGCCTGGTTTTAGCTTTGGGCTCGATGTAATTGCTTTGGTTGGGCATCTCAAATTGGCTGGGCATCAGACCCTGGATGAAGTTCATCAAACCTTAAATGAAAAACTGGCCCTGTCTCAAACCACCATTTCCCGCCGCGAAGTAATGTATCTTTTCGAGGCTTACTGTCAGCTACTGCGAGCGGCTCAACAGCAAAGAAGCGGCCCAGAGTGGGAGAAATGGCTGGCCCAGGTCGTTGAGAACGGTGGCTTGATCATTTCGATAGACGGCATTCAGCCCAATAAAGGTAATGAAACTATTTACCTGGTGCGCGATGTCTTAACTGGTCGCTTGCTTAACGCTTGTAATGTCACCAGTTCGGACACTCAAACTTTGAAGCAGGTTTTGCAACCAGTCTTAGATTTAGGACTAGCGGTAATCGGAGCGATTAGCGACGCTCAGGTTTCGGAACTGTTGGCAATTGCCGAACTCTGGCCGAATATTCCCCACCAGACTTGCCAATTTCATTATCTGAGGGAAGCTTCTCGTCCCATTTTCGAGGCTGATCGCCAGGTCAGAACGGCCTAGCGCAAAGATGTGCAGAACAAATTAAGGGAAAGTCGGCGACCTACCCAGCATCGTTTAGCCGAATTTGGAAAGCAAATTGAACTTACTCAGAGCGAAACAGTCGAGCGAACCCAACTTGAAATTCTGGAAGATTATGGCTTGAGCATTCAAACCGCCTTAAATTTTGAGGGAAGCTTGCCCTTTGACTATCCCGGTTTGAAAGGGTATGAGGCCTTGGCGGAGATTGAAACGAGCCTGAAAGAAATTAGTAAAAAGGGGGCTGTGCCGCCTGGTCGCTTCAATTAAAGTTAAACCGTCTGCTTGAGCTAACTGGTCGACGCAAAACCTGGCAAAGTGAAATAGCCCAAATTAAGCGGATGCAAAGCTGGGTATTCCAAGCCGAAGAAATTCTTTCGGGCGAGTATTTCAGCTTGAAGCAACCACCTGGCAATAGCATGTCCGAGGAAAAAAGTAAGGTGGAACTCAGCAATGAGCAGGTCGGGCAACGCTTTGACGAATGGTGTGAAGAGTTACACCACTTCAAACTGACCAGGGTTTAAGTGAACTGGAAAAACAAAGCCTGTCGCATTTTCTGGCGATTACCTCGAATTTACGCCCGCATTTAATCCAGTGCTACAGCCTGGCTGGTATGCCGCGAACCAACAATGATATGGAAGGTTACATTCGGAGTTTGAAAACTCGCTACCGACGGGTGAGTGGTCGCAAGAACTGGGGAAGTTACTTGTTGCGTTACGGCAGAAGCGTGGCATATTACGAATACTTAAACCGGGCGGGCTGGAGTGAAGCCGAAATGAGAAAGCTGTTAGAGGGGGTGGAAGCGGAGTTATGGCGCAAAATGCGACAAAATGACCGCCTTGAACAACAGGCTCAGCTTAAAAGATTCCGGTTCAAGCGTGATAGTGAAAAATATCTGGCTGAGCTGGTTGAACGCTGGGAGGATAGCTTGGTCGGTACGACACTATTGCACTAACGGTTAAAAAAGCCCGACGCAGGGCCATTTGATATTCTGGAAGTGAAGGATTGTGATGTTCCAGGCTTGGATAGCTCTCTACTTTTAGGCGACTTACTACATCAATTATGGTAATCAAACTAACTTTGCCCAGCCCTTCTACTTGAAAACTACCCTGTGCATCCAGCTGCCACTCCTGATGGGGTTGTTCAATAGGCTCTTTAGGCGGCTGAACTAATTCAATATGAGTCTGGTAAGGTCGCGTCAGACCAAGTTGTTTAAGAAAAGCTGCCAAACGAGCTCGGCTGGGTAAGGATGGCGCAGCTGATTGGGTGGTTTTGTTTAAAGCTACTAAAAGGGTATCCGGTCCCCAACCCGGATGGTTTTTTCGTAATTGAATAATCAGTTGCTTTAATTCAGTTGAACATTTAGAAAGCACCCCGGTCCGAGGCCGCCCCATATGCGAACTTAGAGCAGTCCGTCCCCCTTTTTCAAAACGTCGTCGCCATTTACGAACGGTATAGAAAGAACAATTCACTAACCCAGCAATTTGAGGATCAGTTTGACCAGCTGCCGCGAGTTCTGCAATTTCCAGACGTTGCTGGAAAGTTATAGTTTGTCCTTGTTGAAGCATATTTCCTTCTTTCATTAGGATCTGAGAAGGAAATTTTACTACTTAAAAGGGAAATTGGGGGTACGACTTTATAAGACTTTCCCCAAAAAAGAGGGGTACGACATTTCGAGACACAGCAGACTCTTATTGATAGTTCTGGCTTTATTTCTTTGCCTTATCTTCCCTGCACGCCGTCAAGCTCTAGCCGGAATGTTTGCCCAGGTAGAAGAGCGTAAAGCCAGGGAACATTTGGGGGCTTTTAAGCTCAGATATGAGAAAGACTTTCCTGAAGCGGTAAAGTGTTTAGAGGAAGATTGGGAGGCTTGCCTGACTTATTATCAATTTCCCAGAGCGATGCAAAAACACATTCGCAGCACCAATGCTTTAGAGGGCTTATTTTCAACCATCCGCAGAAGAACGGATAGCATGGTGTTTGTGATAAATTAAAAAGGGTTCTTGCTCACTTTGCGTGAAGGAAAGCAAATTAGGCAGCATATAAGACCCTGGCTTTAAGGTGTTCAAAGCTGGCTCTGCCATATGCCATCCGTTTGATGGTCTTGAGCCGATTGACCTGGCCTTCGGTCTGGCCCTGGCTCACTTCCAAAGTTAAACCGGCTGTTACCGCCGCCAAATCCTGTACTATCCCTTTCCTGAAACTCCCCAGTTCCATTAGTTGGGCCTGGGCCTCTTTCTCTTCAATCGCTAAAAGCCACTCTTCCAACTTTTGCCCCTGCCGCTCCTTCACCATTTTCACAAATTGCTGGCTTAATTGGTAAGCGGTTTCTACTTCTTCATCGAAAGCTCGCAAATGGTTTAGGCGGTGCTGTTCTTTCTCCGTTAACTTATCCCCGGCTTTCATCATTAACCAGGCGGCTTCCCTGGCACTGAGTATTAGGCGAGGTTTGGTTTTACCGGCCTCGTTATTGACCGGTTTGGCCGCTTTACTCCCGCCCGCTGGTCTTCCCCTTCCTATTTTGGCGGCTTGGGGTGGAGGGTTCTCCAGACGATACTTGGTATATATTTAGAAAGTGTGTAAAAGAGAAGGAGGAGGCTTGAAATAAAAATAAGGGCACGCTATCCTGATAGCAAATTTGTTCGATAAGTTATTGCC
>Ga0209511_1001029_pt1 | contig 25611 bp, 25 predicted proteins | sample SSSSmetaG_FD_184141 | JGI IMG/M metagenome (GOLD analysis project Ga0209511, IMG submission 184141) | Glacier valley bacterial and archeal communities from Borup Fiord, Nunavut, Canada, to study Microbial Dark Matter (Phase II) - ​SSSS... | ecosystem: Environmental > Aquatic > Freshwater > Ice >... | reverse complement strand
CGCCACAAAATGCCCTGCAATGCCATTCATGTTTGCCATCGCGACGAAGACATCGACCGATCGAATAATCCGACTCGGATCGTAGATGGCAACCCCTTGAGGTTGAGTAATCGACTTTGACAGCAAGACACCCAAAGAAGCGCCACCGCCCAAAATGGACACCGCTAATCCCACCAATCCGACCATTACACCTAATCGTAAGACCTGCATCACGTCAGCTTTTTTGGGATGCACAGTAGGATTTGGGTTACGGAGCCGTCTCGCAAATCGAGTATAGCGGAACGCCAAAAAAAGGCTAAACAACAGCACTGCCAATCCGCAAGTTGCCCAAAAAATGCCAATACCCAAGCCCGGAGTCACCCCTTGAACCACACCTCCGCCCGGAAGAGGAGTCTCTGCCGATCGGGTAAAGTTTCTCCCAGAGATGGCAAACGCTAACAGTAGCCCTGATGCGGTGGCGAACACAAGCTCTAACCAAAAACTCGCCCAACCCGTAAGGCGCAACGCGGTCGCAATTCGCTGAAGTTTGTGAGAATCGTGAGTGTGGGCTTCTGGTTGGGTTTGCATGGCGATTACCGTTGGTTTAGACACTAACGTTGCACACACATTACCGCGATTTATTTTAGAAGGCGACTCTCTCAAGAGAGAACAATATTGGGGTTAGGGGGCAGAACAGGAAGTCTATTAACGTGAGTTCGACGAGTTTTTTCGCTTCGTTCTCATGCGGCTTCTGCCCCCTAAATCCCCCAACTTGGGGGACTTCAAGCTAAAATTTCCGGTTCAAAGTCCCCCAATTTTGGGGGATTTAGGGGGCGCAATAGACTCATAACGAAGTCGTCGAATTTACGTTCTATTAAAACCCGGCGGCGGCTCCCTCACCTCTCGGATCTGCTGCCCCTTCTAAAGAACCATCGGGCATCACTACGATCGCGTTAGCATTTCCCCAACTTGGGCGTTCTTCGATCTGATGTCCTCGGCGTTTTAGATCGGCGATCGTCAGTGTGTCCAATCCCCACGATTCGACGTTAAGGCGATCGGGAAGCCATTGATGATGCACACGCGGAGCCGCAACTGCTTTGCGAACATCCATATCGTAGACCAACACGTTTAAGACAATTTGCAACACCGTTGTAATGATCGTGCTGCCGCCTGGTGAGCCTACGGCTAATCGCAGCCGACCGTTTTCGGTGATGATTGTCGGGGTCATGCTCGATAGCGGAATTTTGTTGGGTGCGATCGCGTTGGCAGTGCCGCCTACAAGTCCGAACGCGTTGGGAGTGTTGGGCGCGATCGCAAAGTCGTCCATCTCGTTGTTTAAGACGATGCCCGTTCCCTTAGCGACGACTCCTGCACCAAAACCGAGATTCACTGTGAAAGTTAGGCTGACGGCATTGCGATCGCGATCGACCACCGTGAGATGACTCGTTTCAACCGATTCTTTGGTGAGACGTTGCAGCACTGCGGGGTCAACTGCCTTCACTTGACTTGAGGGAGTCGCTTTTTGAGGGTTGATTTCCTGTCGTCGTTTTTGAGCATAGACCGGACTGATCAGTGCCTTGACTGGGACTTTGATAAAATCAGGGTCGCCGAGATAGGTGGCACGATCGGCGTAAGCAATTCGCATCGACTCGATTAACAAATGCAGCGCATCGGGACTGTGCCACCCTAACGTCTTCAAATCTGTGTCGCCAATTATGTTGAGAATTTGCAGCAGGTGCACTCCTCCTGACGAAGGCGGCGGCATTGAGCAAACTCGCGCTTTCCGAAAATCACCGCATACTGGATCGCGCCAAGTCGGACGATATTGCTGCAAATCTTTTTGTGTAATCAATCCGCTATTCGCTGCCATGTCGGCTGCGATTGCCGTCGCAATCGTCCCCGTATAAAAATCTTGAGGATTTTGAGACACCGATCGTAATGTAGCAGCTAATTCTGGTTGCACTAACTGCTCACCTATTTGATAGGTCTTTCCGTTATGAGTAAAAATCTTTTGTGCATCAGGATTTTTGAGTAGCGTTGGCAGACGCGTTTTCGTTGCGCTTACAAATCGCCAACTCACCGGAAGTCCGGTTTCTGCTAACTGAATCGCAGGAGCAATCACAGTCTTCCAGGGTAAGCGTCCATATTTGCGATGCACTTCATAGAGTCCCGCGATCGTGCCGGGTGTTGCCACTGCCAAATATCCATTCGTGCTCGCATTAGGACGCACGTTTCCCTGGTTGTCCAGATACATTGTTTTTGTAGCATTCAGTGGCGCACGTTCTCGAAAATCTAACGCCTTTATCTCATTGCTTTTCGCCTGATACATCAACAAAAATCCGCCTCCACCTAGCCCCGCCGAAAATGGCTCTACCACCGAGATTGCAAAGGTTGTGGCAACGGCTGCATCCACGGCGTTTCCTCCCTGTTGCAGCATCGATAGTCCTGCTTGAGTCGCCAGCGGATGGGCAGACACAACCATGCCTTGAGTTGCCCGATCGAGCAAAATCGTCGGAGCCGCGATCGCTGAAGTCGATCGAACCAGCGCGATCGAGACCACCACGCTAAAAGAACAGATTCTTTGAATCGATCGAAACGAGTCTACATATCTCATAAATTGGTCACTCCCTGTTTTAATGCTGATAAACTGCTAACCCGATCGAGCCTAAAAGCGCGATCGCTAACCAACCCAAAAAAACCAGCCGCGTCAACGTCAACGCCTTCCGAATTCGTTCAGGAGTAATCGGCTGAGTGGATTCCCCTAATAGAGGTTTATGCTTTTCTACCCCGCGATACCAATTGGTTCCGCCGACCTGCACTCCCAAGACTACTGCATACGCACACTCGCTCCAACCAGAATTAGGACTGGAATCTTTAGGGGCATCTCGTTGACAGATTCGCCAAACGTGACGAGGCTTTCTAGAAAGCAACGCCAAAGTCAACACCGTTAATCGGCACGGAAGCCATGTGAGAACGTCATCCGTTTTAGCACTACACCAGCCGATATCTCGATAGGGCGGAGTGCGATATCCCACCATTGAATCTAATGTACTAGCCGCTTTGTAGGACAGCGCTAACGGAACGCTTCCAACAAACGGTAGGAATGAGCCGAGCAACGCGTAGAACAACGGAGCCATCACACCGTCGGTTGCATTTTCGGTCACCGTCTCTAACACTGCGCGTAAGATTTCTGATTCGGTCAGGTTGTCGGTATCGCGTCCGACATATTGCGTTAGCTGAGACCGTGCCCGATCGAGATTCCCCTCTGCCAGAGGTCGCAACACATCTTCTGCTGCCGATCGTAGACTTCGCCCCGCAAAACAACTCGCTAACAAAATACTTGAAATCGTAACTCCGAATGCTGGATGTAACGCTGTCGAGATGAATATGATTATCCATCCGATCGCGCCACTGCCTACGATTATGAGAATTGCGAGAATCACTCCTGCAAACCGCAGCGATGCCGGATGATTGAATTCCTTTAAAGCCAGTTTTGTGTAGTGACTAATCGTCCACCCCATCACCTGCACCGGATGCAGCCACCCCCACGGATCGCCAATCAGATAATCTAGGAGAGCAGCGATCGCGATCACGCTAATTCCTGACCACTCATCAAACCACAAAGCTTGCCTCCTCCCCCTGTGCGGCTTGCCAGCTTCGCGCATCGTAGTAGAGGTCTTCTAAAGAGATGCCATAAAGCGCCTCTTTGAGCTTTTTGTGAAGTCGATTCCACAGGCTAAACGTCACCCAGTCTTCGGCTTGTGCATCATCGGGAGTGTGACGCGGCAACGGTTCTACGCTCTCTCCCACCGCTTCTAAGATTTGCCCTAGTGAAATTTGTGCAGGCGGACGCGCCAACTGATAGCCACCATGAGCGCCGCGCACGGAAATGACCAGATTTGCCCGTCGCATCTCAATCAGCAGCTTTTCTAAATAAGGGGCTGGCAGATCTTGCCGTTGCGCGATCGCTTTCACTGCCGCAGGACCATACTCTGGCTGAAAGCTGAGATCGAGCAAGGCTTTGACGCTATAGTGTCCGCGAGTCGTTAACTTCAAGAGAATTGGCTGCAAGGGTGACGATAGCTCAGTATCGCATTATCCCCTAGTCTGCCGCAGCCAATCTTAAGGAGTCGTCAACAGGGATACGCGAACTCATTTCCGCAGTTTCAGCAACTCTTGAGGAGATGCAATCAGTTTTAGCTTTAACAAGACAATCTCTTGCCGATCGTTTAACGTGAATAGCCACGACACGCCTACTCCAAACAAGGGCGTTTTCACTCGACCCGTGACCTGAATCTCAGTGCAGCCGTCCTCTAAAGCTTGCCCGATCATCTCTTGCTGGGGTTGAGATGTGATTCCCTTCGCCTCAGCGTTGAGATAGTGCTTGATCGCGTCTCGACCTACAATGGGCGACTCAAATGGTGGATGTAGCGTGCCGTCGAGCGCAAACTGCTGACTCGTCGCCTCATAGTCACACGCATCAAAGGCTTCAAAATAATTCAAGATCGTGGGAGTTTTAATATTTAAGATCGGGGCGATTTCCTCGATCGGGAGAGTTGCGGCATCAGAGTTAACAGTTTGCATAGCGATTCTGCGTCTTGAAGTTCAATCGCACAATAAACCAAAAAAGCAGAATGAATCCTGTCTCTAGAGAGATAGTTGCTCAAAAAGGTAAGGAACTTGCGATTTGGTGGAGTCTCGCGTGAATCTGGACAGCCCTCCTCACGAAGTGGGGCAAGCCCTCGCCAACCTTTCTTCCCAGGGAGAAGGGAGCTAGAACCTCTCGTTCCCTCTCCTTAGGGAGAGGGCTAGGGTGAGGGCGAAGTATTCGTGCAGGAGATTTATTAGAGTCTCACCCGATCGGGCTTCGCTCTGCCTCAAATAGTACGCCCTTGGGTATCTGAGAGTCGTCCGTGAGTGTCTGAGAGTCGTCCGCGAGTATCTGAGGGTCGTCCGTGAGTATCTGAGAGTCGTCCGCGAGTATCTGAGGGTCGTCCGTGAGTTCCTCAAAGTCGTCCGTGAGTGTCTGAGAGTCGTTCATGAGTTCCTGAGAGTTGTTCACAAGTTACTCTGAATTCTAGGTTGGTAGACTAAGGGTTCGCCAGTCTTAAGTCTAAGAATCTATAGTCCTCCGCAGCGATTAACCATGACCGATCGGGCTTCAATCACAGACCAAATTAAACAAAAAGCCTTAGACGTTGGGTTTCACAAGGTAGGGATCGCGATCGTTCCCGTCGAGTCAGATGACGAAAAAGCGGCGGTTACTTCTCTGCAAAGCTGGCTAAACCAAGACTATCAGGCAGACATGGCGTGGATGGCAAATCCCAAACGGCAAGATCTTCGCTTAGTGATGCCCGAAGTCCGATCGGTGATTTGCGTTGCCCTCAACTACTACACGCCGCACGATCGACCTAATGGTGCTCAGTACGCCAAGATTTCTCGCTATGGCTGGGGTCGCGACTATCACCGGATTCTGCACAAGAAGCTCAAGGCACTGTCCACCTGGCTAGAGTCACAAGGCGACGACATTCAGGCGCGCTGCTATGCAGATACAGGACCTGTGCAAGACAAATTTTGGGCACAGCAGGCAGGCATCGGCTGGGTCGCCAAAAACAGCAACGTGATCACGCGAGACTACGGCTCCTGGGTGTTTCTCGGCGAAGTGTTGACCAATTTAGAACTCGTGGGCGATCGTCCTCACACTTCCCACTGCGGCACCTGCACCCGCTGCCTCGACGCTTGCCCCACCGGAGCGATCACCCAGCCGTTTGTGGTCGATGCCAATCGCTGCATCGCCTATCACACGATCGAAAACCGCGCTGAAACCCTCCCCGACACCATCACCCCACATCTCCAAGGCTGGGTCGCTGGCTGTGATATCTGCCAAGAGGTCTGCCCCTGGAATCAGCGCTTTGCCCAAGAGACCGACGTGACCGACTTTCAGCCTTACCCCGACAACGTTGCTCCGACGCTCGTCGAGTTAGCCGAGATGTCAGACCAAGACTACGATCGGCGCTTTCCGGCTTCTGCGCTGAGACGGATCAAACCCAACATGATGCGCCGAAACGCTCGATCGAACCTAGAGGTTAAATAGCGTCTCTGCAATGCCTGGGGCATCATAGATATAGAGTTCATTATTCAAAGTTTTAGAGGAGATAGACGGGTGGCTGCAACCGACTTTAAAGATTATTACGCGCTTCTTGGAGTCGCCAAGACTGCCAGCGTCGATGATATTAAGAAAGCATTTCGTAAACTGGCGAGACAATATCACCCCGATGTGAATCCGGGTGACAAAGCAGCCGAGGCTCGATTTAAAGAAATCAACGAAGCTTATGAAGTCTTATCTGACACCGATAATCGCCAAAAATATGATCAGTTTGGGCAATATTGGCAGCAAGCCGATCGAGCAGGGGCACCGAGAGGCGGACGATCGCCCTCTACCAACACCAGCCCCGGCTTTGACGAATTTGAATTTGGGCGCTACGGCAGCTTTGACGAGTTTGTCAACGATCTCCTCGGACGGGCAGGCACAGGCTATGGACGCACTGCCGATCCGTTTAGCGGCTATCGCACGTCGCCCAGCGGCTCAGGGTTTGGCGACGATCGCGCCACCGCCGGAGTCAACCTGGATGTCGAAGCGCCCATCTCGCTAACCTTTTCAGAAGCGTTTAATGGCGCACAAAAACGGTTGGGCATTGGCGGCGAAACCTTTGATGTCAACATTCCCGCAGGTGCCAAAACGGGAACTCGGATTCGGATGCGCGGCAAGGGGCGATTTAGCCCTCACTACACGAGTCAGCGCGGCGATCTCTATCTGATTGTCGAACTCACAGCGCACCCATTCTTTCAGCTTGATGGAGACAACAATCTAGTCTGTGAAGTGTCGATCGCGCCCGATGAATCCGTTTTGGGGACTCAAATTGACGTGCCGACTCCTGATGGCATGGTGAAAGTTAACGTTCCTGCTGGGGTGCGATCGGGTCAATCGCTGCGGCTGCGGGGCAAGGGGTGGAAAAATCTCAAGGGCGAGAGAACTGAACTGATGATCAAACTGACGATCGTGCCTCCCAAAGAGTTGAGCGAGATCGAGCGAGAATCTTATGAGAAGATCCGCGACAACCGCAGTTCTGATCCGCGCAGTCATCTCGCAGGAATCAAACTTTAATGATCAACGTCAGGTTTGATTGTGATGCAGCGATCGTGTCTGAAGAGCGCTAACGCATTGCATCCTCCGTAAATTCTTTATTCTCCGTAAATCTCTTTATTGCTGACAGATCCGACTTGGATTTGGGTGCGTATAGCTATGTGTGTCGGTTTGAGACAGCTTTAACACTAGCGTCAAGCTCACATACAGGATGAAGAGTTTTAAGGAGAGTCATTATGAGAATCAACGTCCGGGGTAGCACTTACGCACTGGCTGGCAAATGCACCTCTCTTCTAGAGAATGTCCTCAATAAGGTCGTTTCTTTCATTCAGCGATCGACCAACGGTTGGCTTCGCCCGATTGGAATTTGTGCGATCGTATTGGCGACGTTTTTAACAACCCTTCCCGCTTTGGCTTCAGACCACCAAGACACCACGTTTTTAGCCAATAAGCTGACCGCCGCCGACTTGACTGACTTGTTTGTGTTTGAGAGTCCAAGCGATCCCAGCAAAGTCGTTTTAGCAATGGACTTTGACCCCCTGATCACTCACGGCGAGGTGAGACCGTTTGACCCTGCCGTTCTCTATCAGTTTAAGATCGATAAGACGGGCGACAACGTTGAAGATCTGGTGCTGCAATTTCGGGTGAATGGCATAGTCAGAGGGCGCAAGCAATCTGTTACGGTGTTTGGTCCGGGTCGCCCTAGTCAAGTGGGCACTGGGTCAAGACTGATCCGCGCAAGTGCCATTGGGGAGTTGAACCAGACGTTTTCTACGAGCAAGGGAGTAAAAGTCTTCGTGGGAGAACGCAAAGATCCCTTCTTCTTTGATCTGGAGCAATTTTTTAAGATTTTGCCCGATCGTAACTACCAAGTTCAGCCGAATCCTAGTCCGCCGCTCACGGTCAAAGCGTTTAGACCGCCGGGTGAAGCCAAAGACACGCTGGCTCCGTTTAACGTGCACTCGATCGTGGTCGAGCTACCTAGAAGTCTGCTAGGAACTGGAAAGATCGGAGTTTGGATGACCACCAGCTATCAGACTGCCAGATTGAGAGAGGGCAGTTATGCCCAAATCGAACGGTTAGCTGTCCCAGCGCTGAATGAATTATTTATGGATTTCAAAGCGCACAACGCGAGTAATCTTCAGACTCCGACCGCCGATGCGCCCAACCAATCGAAATTTATTCGTTCGTTTGTGACGACGATCGGGCGACCCAAAGGCATCGCAGACGCGGTGATCTCAGTCGCAATTCCAGATGTGATTCAAGCCGACTTGTCTAAACCAACTGGGAGCTATTTTGGCACTCAGTTAGGTCAAAACTTTGGCGGCAGACGACCGAAAGATGACGTGATTGATGTGACAGCATCGGTTGTGTTTGGCAGCGCGGTGACTGGCATTACACAGGGTGCCATTCCAGCGTTGACCAGCGACAACGTAGGTCCTAATAATGCCAATTTTCTGCCCACGTTTCCTTATTTAGGCAATCCTCTTTAAGGGCGAAGCAGGTAGGCGCGATGAAACTGAAGACTCTCATCCCCTAACCCCTTCTCCCGCAGGAAAAGGAGAACCGGATTCCGGCTCCCTCTCCCGCAGGAGAGGGTTGGGGTGAGGGCATCCCCGGCATTTTATGTTTGATTAAAGTCCATCTACTTATGACTAGACGATCGTTGGGGCTGTTTTGGGTGCTAGTCAGCCTCCTAGTGTTTCTGTTAGGGCACCCGTCTACACTCGCATTGGGCTTTGGCAAAGAGTCGATCGCGGATGCTCAAATGCAATCAGATTTGGTGTTTCCCGATTATCTAGAGCGCGATGGAATTATCCACAACTATGAGCAGCAGGTGCGTCAGTCTCCTGATTCATTTCTGCTGTTGCGATTGCTGGCTGATCACTATCTCAAACGCTTTCGAGAACGGGCAGATGTTGAAGATTTGCTCCGTGCCGAACAAGCAGCCCGACGATCGCTAGCGCTGCAACCGCGTCATAACGAGGGGGCTTCGATGCTGTTAGCCTCAACGTTGCTTTCACAGCATCGATTTCAGGAGGCGTTGCAGGTTGTGACAGACGCTGAAAAGTTGACTGCGACTGATCAGCTTGCATCTCTCAAAGCCTCGATTCAGATGGAGTTGGGAGATTATGAATCGGCTCATCAATTCTTGCAAACGCTGACGAGCGAATCAGAGGATAACTCAGGGCATAATGCAGTGCTGGCTCGATATCTAGAATTAACCAGCCACTTATCAGTAGCGCGGCAACAGATGGACTCAGCCATGCAGCAAATGGATGAGTTCTACACTAACCCCGCTGAGACTCGTGCTTGGTTTCATGTGAGAGCGGGTGATCTGTCATTTTTAGCAGGCGATTTGGCTCGATCGGAGCAGCGATATCGAGAAGCGATCACGCTCTTTCCTCACGATGTTGCGGCGTTTACGGGTCTGGCTCGACTCTATGCCGCTCAACATCGCTGGCAAGCTTCTCTAGAAGCCGCTAATCAGGGCATTGAGTGGGTGCCGCTCGTCGAAACGCTGGCATATAAAGCAGACGCACAGCAGGCTCTCGGAGACTCATCGGGAGCCGCTGCAACCCAAGATCTGATCGAAGTGGTGGCGCGTCTGAGTCAGGTTAAAGGTATCTACGATCGTGCCCTAGCCGTTTATTACGTCGAACACGGAGTTCATCTACCCGAAGCGCTAGAGATTGCTCAACGAGAAGTTGCCATTCGCGACGATATTTATGCCGAAGACACTTTAGCGTGGGCAGCCGCCGCCAATGGGCAATGGCAGACCGCGCAACGAGCTATTCAGCAAGCGACTCGCTATGGCACCGAAGATCCGCTTCTGCGATTTCATCACGGCATGATTGCGCTGCACAGTGGCGATCGCGAGACTGCGATTCAGCAACTCAGTCAGGCGCTGCGTCTCAATCCTCAGTTTCATCACAAATATGCGGCTGAAGCGCGCCAAGTTTTAGCCGACCTATCCCCTACTGAAGTGGAGTCATGATGCAACGACGTTTTTATGGATTTAATCGCCCTGCTGACGTTGCGACGATTGTGGCAGAGATTCAGACGATCGAAGATCTGTGGCAGTTAGAGTTTGACCTCGCCGTATCGGGCACAAATCTCACCTATCTCATTCACAGTGCTCCGGGCGTGACTGTGGTGGATTGCATTGCCGAAGATCAGATCGAGCGATATGTCTTTATGACGCTAGAGGCAAACGAACGATATGGAGGCTTAACCGAGGCAGAACTGAGCAAGGTCAAAGGCTTCAAAATGTTGTCACCAACGTCTGAATCGTTGTTCAATCATACAAAGCTTATTCACTCCAGTCTTCTCAATTAACTTGTAACCTGTTATGAGAACTTTGCTAAATTGCTTGACCTCGATCGTTGCGATCGCGTTAGTGTTTCTATCTTGGATGCCACTTGCCAGCGCTCATCCGCTCGGTAACTTCACCATCAATCACTATTCAGGGCTGCATATCGAGCGAGATCACGTTGGCATTGATTATGTTTTAGATATGGCGGAGATTCCAGCGTTTCAAGAGATTCGGCAGCTTGATCTCGATCGCAATCACAAAGCCGACGCGATCGAGACGAAGAATTATCCTGCTGATAAGTGCCGCGAGGTCAAGTCTCACTTAAATCTGCGGCTCAACCAAACGCCTCTAGCACTTTCCCTAACTCGCTCAAGTGTTGAATTTCCGCCCGGAGTCGGCGGGTTAGACACGCTGCGGCTGACTTGTGGACTTGAGGGAGCGATCGCGTCACCCATCACAAATCAGTTGGTTGAATTTGAAGACACCTATTATCCCCAGCGTTTGGGATGGCGTGAGATTACGGTGTCTGCTGGCGTTCCTATTCAGGGTAATACTTCCACGTCTACTAGCATTACAAAACGCTTGACAGACTACCCTACCGATTTGCTGAGTAGCCCTCTCAATCAGCGTCAGGTTTCTTTCACGCTCAATCCATCTTTGTTGTCTGATCAATCCGTCGCACCATTGTCTAAATCTGCTAATCAACCGAGTCAGGCACTAATCGGCAGAACCAATGATGCTTTCACCCGATTGATCACACTAGAAGACCATAGCCTGTCTGCGACTCTGGTTGCGTTGGCGATCGCATTTGTTTGGGGCGGATTTCACGCGCTGTCTCCCGGTCATGGCAAAGCGATCGTCGGTGCTTATTTAGTCGGTTCTCGTAGCAAAGTTCATCATGCGCTTGTTCTAGGGCTGACCGTAACGCTGACTCACACGATCGGCATTTTTGCGCTGGGTCTGCTGATGCTCGGCACGTCTCAGTTTGTGTTGACCGAAGCGGTGTTTCCCTGGCTAAACGTGATGTCTGGCGTGTTAGTGATGGGCATCGGATTGAACCTGTTGATTCAGCGCTCGCGCAGTTTCCAAGTCTTCCAAACATCGACACCGGAACCAGGACATCATCACCATCACGATCATCATGACCATGACCACAATCATAGTCACCCCCACGATCACAGTCACGATCACGGACATTCTCATTTGCCTCCCGGTGCTGATGGATCTCCGATTACCTGGTCGAGCATCTTAGCGTTAGGAATCTCAGGCGGATTGTTGCCCTGCCCTTCAGCATTAGTGGTGTTGTTGAGTGCGATCGCGCTGGGTCGAATCGGGTTTGGACTCGCGTTAGTATCTGCGTTTAGTTTAGGATTAGCAGGAGTGCTCACCGCAATCGGGTTAACGCTGGTCTATGCCAAAGATTGGTTTGAGCGGTTGCCGATTCAAGCCTCTAGAAGCAGATTCTTTCCAGCGATGAGTGCCTTATTTGTGACGCTGATTGGCTTGGGGATCACCACTAAAGCGCTGCTCGATCGCACGTTATAAACCTGCCTCACATCTCAATAAAGCGTTCATTCACCTCGGAAGTCTGATTTGTTTTTCCAGCAAACCTTACCTTAAAAATCACCATGCCTCAGTTCACTCAAACATCACTCTGCCTTGCCGCCACCGGATTTGCGCTCTCGTTCTCAGTCGCTCTACCTGCCACAGCAGGCACTCTGTCCTACTCAGGAGACACGACGAATGCTCCGACGTTTCACAGACCCAAAGCGCAAGGGTTTGAAGGAATTGAAGACCCATCCAACTCGCTATCTGATGTGGGCACGGCGGTCTCTTATTTCAGTCAGGCTTTCTCAGTAGACACCGCTGGATCGTATGATGTTACGGGCACTCAAGCGTTTGATGGAGTCCAGTTTTTGTATCGAAACTTCTTCGATCCTCTGTCTCCCATCACAAATTTAATCTCTGGCAAAGACTCCTTTCCAGACGTAGGAAATTCTGGGTTTAGCGGGTTGTCTCTGATGAACAACACACCCTATTTTCTAGTGACGGCTGGCTATGACAATGCGGATAACCCCATCAACATCAGCTACGGAAAATTTACCAACACGATCGCGGGTGCTGGCAACATCACCCTCAAAACTGCAACCCCGATACCCGAACCGTCAACCGCCGCAGGCATGATCGTCTTTGGGTTGATGGTTGCTGGAGGTCAAATTCGCAAACGTAAACTAAGACTGCTGCCAGTAGCCGTTTCAGAATCCAAATAGAGTCAGTCATGTTTAAAAAAATCCTTGCATCTACCGCGATCGTGCTGCTGGTCGCCCCTAACGCAGTTTCCTCGCCGCGCTCTACGTCTGCCCAAGACGCACTTTGCTACATGGTTACGACCCACGAGACGGTCGATCTAACCGCCTTATGCAACCTTGAAAACATGGCTGAACTGTCTCCGATCGTGGTCACTAACCTCAGCCTAGACGTTCCCGATCAAGAATTTCTATCGTCTAAGGTTAAAGCCACGATTACCAATCGCAGCAGTCGCCCCATTCAGATAGAAATGATTCAGTTGCAAATTAATCGCGCTGACGTTCCGATCGCGATCGTCCCTATTTTCATGAACGAAACTCTAAAGCCGGGGCAGTCAGTTCTCGCAAGCGGACTGTTTGACAAAGCTGAACTGCGAGATCAAGAACCTGGCGGACTCAGTGTTCGTTTTCAGAATTGGCAATGAAAACAAAAGCTATTTTTGAGGAAACCATGAAGCGATTTAGCATCATTTTCTTAATTACCGTTCTCTGCATTGTGGGCTACTTTGAAATCAGCCTGTCACACGCTGAAACATTGTTCTGGCTCAACCTTAACGCAACTGCCGAAACTATATACATCGGTTAGGTCAGTCTGATTAATAGTTTAGTCGTAACCTAATTGTAGGCATTACGACTAAAAGGTGATGTGCAACTAATTTACCCTCATCCCAACCCTTCTCCCTAGGGAGAAGGGCTTTCAGATTCTTTCTAGTTCCCTCTCCTTGGGGAGAGGGCTAGGGTGAGGGCTGTATTCTCAAGCATTTGAGAGAAGTTGCACATCGCCTACTAAACTGTAAAAGCACTTGATTTAGCCAGGAGCAGGAACCGATGACGACGTTGCTGATTCAGTCAGATCAGATTCCCCTAACCGTTAGCTTTCCGGCACTGGTGCAGATGACCGATGAGCAGTTTTATGAATTTTGCCAAGCCAATCGAGACTTGCGAATTGAACGGACTGCAATTGGAGAAGTAATCATTATGCCGCCTGCGTTCTCAGATACGGGCAATCGCAACATGAAAATTAGTCAACAGGTTGCTAATTGGGCTGAACAAGATGGGACTGGCGAAGTGTTTGACTCTAGTGCAGGGTTTACGCTGCCGAACGGGGCAACGCGATCGCCCGATGCCTGCTGGATCAAGCTAGAGCGATGGAATCGTTTAACCGATCAGCAAAAAGCTTCATTTGCGCCGATTTGTCCTGATTTTGTGGTTGAGTTGCGGTCTTCCAGCGATACGTTAATCGGTTTGCAAGCCAAGATGCAGGAATATATCGAGAATGGCGCTGTCTTAGGGTTTCTGATTGACCGCAAAAATCGCACGGTTCACAGTTATCGCCGCGATCGCACACCCGAAATTTTAGAGCAGCCTGAAACAGTGAGTGGTGATCCAGAACTGCCGAGATTTGTACTGCAAATGGCAAAGATTTGGTGATGCACTCGCTCTTACGCTAGATGCTAGAAGCTGACAGGTCAGAGTACCATCCTGGATAATCCTTCATATCCTTGATCGGGCTGTTGGAAGTTCATCCTGCAATCTCTTATTCAGAGTAGGTTGTGGGTCACGATGTAACCTCTGCTGAATGAAGATCGAGTCAGCTTTTAATGAAGCCTCCCTACTGAAGCGAATTGCCCAGCAAGACCAAGCTGCCCTCGCAGCCCTGTACGATCGCTATGCTCGAATTCTGTATGCAGTTGCTTTCAAGAGTCTTGGTTCTGCCCAAGAAAGCGAAGAAGTCGTATTAGATGTGTTTTCTCAAGTTTGGCGCACGGCTGCCAACTATGACCTCACCAGAAGCCGGATAGACACCTGGCTCTTTATGATCGTCCGCAGCCGCACGTTAGATCGGTTACGTCGTCTCCAGCGAGCAACAAAAATTGCCCTTGCCTCTGCCGATGCTGCCAAGAGTCAACCCCATCAACTGAGCGATGATCCCATTGAAGATGTGCTGCTCTCAGAACGCCGCGCTCACGTTTTGACCGCGATCGCTCAGTTGCCCGAAGAACAACGTCAGGCGATCGAGTTGGCGTACTATAAAGGGCTGACTCAATTAGAGATTGCGGCTCAACTCGGACTCTCGCTAGGCACCGTTAAAACGCGCATCCGTCTGGGTTTGAGTAAGCTGCGAATCGCCCTTGGCACCTGGGAGCCAAGCTAGGATGAAGTTATTCACACATGAGATGAGATGAACAACGAAGATCGCTGCTTTTGTGAACTGGCTCCCCTCTATGCTCTTGATCTCTTAGACGAACAAGATCAGACATGGATTGAGCAACAGGCGGCTGCATCTTCAGATTTAGCGACTGAGTTAGCAGACATTCAGGCAACGGTGGGAGCCATTTCTTACAGCGCCGAACCTGTGCCAATGGCAACCGATCTCAAAGATCGCTTATTTCAGCGGTTGAGCCAACCAGTCGCAACTGAACTTGTTAGAGATTTACGACCCAGACAGGCTGAGTCACAGCGGCTCGATCGCTCTTCCCCACGCCGCCGCAATCCTAAATGGCTTCAGGTTGGGGGAGCGATCGCCGCTCTGGCATTGATCGCGCTATTCGTTGACAACTATCGTCTGCGTCAAACCACTCAAGAGACTCAATCCGTGATTGCAGCTTTACAGCAGCCTGACACCATTCTCTACACGCTACGAGGCACCGAGAAGGCGACAAACGCTTCTGGTAGTTTAGTAGTCAACCCAACCCAAAAAACGCTGACGGTTTTAACGCAAAACTTGCCTAACTTACCGTCAGGTCAAACCTACCGCCTTTGGGCAATGCCAAAAGGTGCCACAAAGCCATCCTTTTGTGGGCAGTTTAATAGCCGCACTAACGGAACCACGAGTCAGTTGTCAAACTCAGACGCAGTGTGCAATGGGGCTGTTTCTCAAATGCTGATTACGGCTGAGTCAGCGACGGCTCCATTAGTTCCGGCAGGTGATTTGGTCATGAAAAGTGTCTTGTGAGTCGTTACAAATTCGTGATCTTGACGGGTTTTCCCTGGTGTTTCTGTGGCGATGCCGCATCTTCTACCGTGACCGCGACTTTTGAAACCAACGCTTCAGACCGATACACTTTAGGCACGACGATCGGTTGAGCCACATTTCCTTGAGCATCGACGTTGAATACTTCCGTCAAGATGGCTCCCTTGGGGTCAGTCGTAAATGGAGCATCCTGCTTTGGCAGCGTCCACAAAACATAGACTTTTCCGGGTGGAAGTGGCGGCAGGTTCTTGACCGTCAAGACGGCTTCTAAAGTGTTGGGGTTGACAGCGACGGTTGCAGAAGCCGCAGTTGCTGCTTGGGTGCCCTTCAAAGAAAAGGTGAGGGCAGCTAATCGCTGAGTCTCAGTTTGTGACGCTTGCAGCGTTTGTCGCAGCCGATAGTTATTGACTCCTAACACGCCAATGACGACAGCCGCCGCAACATTGAGTGCTCTACTCCAAGAAAACGGCTTTCTGCTGAGTCTTTTGGATGTAGAGCCTGGCAGGGTGGCTACTGTCGTTGAGTGAGCATGGGCATCAAGAACGGCTGAACGGAGGTATGCAGGAGGCTCTACGTTAGGCAGGTTAAAGGACAGCTCTAGCGTTTTTTGCATCTGAGTCACCTCGTCTGCGATCGCGGACTGTTCAATTAAAAGCCGCTCAAATTCTGCTGCCTCATCCGCTTCAAGGTCGCCCAAGACATATCCCGCAATTAATAGCTGTAAGTGTTCTGAAGACATCGCCCAAGTCATAAGTGTGATGATCCCAGATAGTCTGACATGGGGCAGATCGGGCTTGAGAAAGTGAACTCTAGCGAATTTAACTAATTATTCAAACCTCACTTTGATATTATTGTGATGTGAATCAATCTTCCTCTTTAGAGAAAGGATTTTTAGAATTCCCATCTTGTGCTCTTAAACATCTCTGCTCTTGATACGTGTCTAACTGCCGATCGGATGTGTCAATCTTATAGAAATGCTTAGAAAGACGTTTAGAGCAATTCACAAGCTGACAGCAAAGTCTCCATACTGGCATTGTGATTGAGAAAAGAAAACAAGTGTTTGTAGCGCAGAATACCCTGACGATCGAGCAAAAATTGAGCAGGCAACGGCGCGCCCAATGCTTGACCCGTTTGATAAGCCCGAAACACCTGACAGCCAGAATCGCTCAACAAGGGCATTTTTAGCTCTAAATCTTGCACCACTTTTTTGCTTTGTTGAGCATCAGTGCTGGTGATCATCAACACTTCTGCACCGCGATCGACAAACTGCTGATACTGTTCGTTTAATGCTTTGATGTGAGGAAAGCAAAAGGGACAGTATTGCTTTTCAGTGAAGATGCGAGTGAAGGCAAGAATCACTGGGCGATCGTTTTGATAATCAGAGAGTTTGACGGTGCGATCGTGAGTCACATCCAATAATTCAAACCCAGGGGTCACAGAACCCAACGCTAAACGATTGGTAGCGGGAACTGGAAAGAAGTTATTGAAGAAACGCTGGTTGAGTAAGCCGCTAAAATCAGTGGAAGTCAGCATAAGTCAAATTCTTTATAAAAAAATAGTGGATGACAGTCAGCGACCCCCATCCACTATTTAATCTTAACGATTAACTACAGTGCAGCAAAAAACTCTTTTGACTTCACAGAGTCAGGGTTCATCGTCTTGTCACCGGGCTGCCAACCTGCGGGGCAGACTTCATCAGGGTGAGACTGTACATATTGAATGGCTTGCAGAGTGCGAAGGGTTTCATCAACGCTGCGACCAAACGACAAATTGTTGATCGTGGAGTGTTGGATCACGCCGTCTTTATCAATGATAAAAAGACCACGCAGCGCAACGCCTTCATTGGGGTCAAGGACGTTGTAAGCAATGCTGATTTCTCGCTTGAGATCAGACACAAGCGGATAGTTGAGATCGCCAACGCCCCCCGACTTGCGATCGCTCTGAATCCAAGCGAGGTGGGAAAATGCGCTATCGATTGACACGCCTAGAATTTCGGTGCCGATTTTCTTAAAGTCTTCGTGACGATCGCTAAATGCCGTGATCTCAGTCGGACAGACGAAGGTAAAGTCAAGAGGGTAGAAAAATAGAACGACATACTGACCGCGATAGTCAGATAGTTTGATGTCTTTGAATTCTTGATCAACAACAGCCGTTGCTTTAAATTCGGGAGCGGATTGACCGACCCGTAAACATTCTTCGTTGGTTTGGGTCATGAAAAAAATCTCCTTAGCAGTCTATCTACTGTCTCGAACTGATGGTGTAGATCTCAAGCGCTTTGTCAAAAGACCCACTAAAATCATTTACGAACTGTAGCGACTATATCATAGTCATAACGATTTTGACTAAAGGGACGTGGGGGCATGAGCGATAGTTTAGACACGCGAGAATGGCTGCTGACCAATGGGTTGGGCAGCTTTGCGAGCGGCACTGTCTGCGATGCACGATCGCGCACTTATCACGGGTGGCTGTTTGCGGCACTTGACCCACCCGATCGCTGCACCCTCCTTCTCTCGCACTTAGATGCCACCCTCGAAATTGCCGGACAAGACATTCCCTTGAGCACTCATTTTTGGCTGGGCGGCTCAGTGTCACCGATCGGCTATCGGCTGCTGCGATCGTTCTCGCTTGACCCTACGCCAACTTGGGTTTGGCAGCAAGATTCATGGCAGTTGACTCGCGAAATTATCCTGCCTTATGGGCTAACAGGCGATCAAATCCCCCAGTTTTCTCATCGGGTTTTAATTCGCTATACCTTTAGTGGAGAGGGATCGGCGGTTCTGAGATTGCGTCCGTTGGTGGGCGATCGTAGTTTTCATCATCCTCAGCATCGATCTCCCAATTTAACCTTTTCGCAGCAGTTAGGAGCCGATTATTTAGAGTTGCAGTCGTTCCGTATGGGGCAACCCGGCACTCTCTGGCAACTGCACTGGAGTCATGCTCATTATCAGCCCGATAGCTTGTGGTATATGAGCTTTCACTATCCTGAAGAGACGCGTCGAGGCTTGGGCGATAATGAAGATCTTTACAGTCCCGGTTATCTCACGGTGTCGCTGCGATCGGGAGAATCCATCACGCTAGAAGCCAGAGTCGGAGCCGCGACCGACGTGCCGATTTTGGATGACAAAACCTTCGATCGTGCCCTGCAAGCCGAGCGAGACCGACTCCAGCCGCTTTTAGATTCTGCAACCTATCCCATTCAAAGAACGTTATTGAGAGCGAGCGATCGCTTCATTGCCTTCCGCACGACAACTGCCACTCCCACGGTGATCGCCGCATATCCCTGGTTTCGTGACGTGGGACGCTACACGCTGATGGCGTTACCCGGATTGATGCTGGTTCCTCAACGCTTCTCGCTGGCACGAAGTCTGCTGTCGATGCTGGGGCACTATTGCTATCAAGGATTGATCCCGAACGGGTTTGCCGAACCTGATGGGAAACCGATTTACAACAGCATCGATACTTCTCTGTGGTGGATTGAGATGCTAGGACACTATCTCGAAGCCAGTCAAGACTGGGAGTTTCTCACGCAGCAATATGCGATCGTCAAGCAAATCTATAAAGCATTTACGGCAGGAACGCTCTACAACGTTCGCATTGATGCCTCTGATGGATTGGTGACGTGGGATGACCCGATGGCGGCGCTCACCTGGATGGATGCGAGGGTCAAAGGAGACCCGGTGACTCCACGTCGAGGTAAACCGATCGAGGTCAATGCCCTTTGGTATTCGGCTCTCTGTTGGGCAAGTCAGTGGGCAGACATCCTAAGACAGACCGACCCCACGAATGCGACGTTGGCAAATCAGGCGCGTCGTTATGTCGATCAAGCACAGCAGGTTAAACACTCTCTACAGCGATTTTGGAATGCAGATAGCGGTTATTTATTAGACACGATCGAACCGGACGATCAACGCGATTCGACCATTCGCCCCAATGCAGTGTTAGCACTGTCGCTGCGTCACTGTGCATTCTCAGATGAGCGGGCGCGACAAGTGTTGCAGGTTGCCCGCGATCGCTTATTAACCCCCTATGGGCTGCGATCGCTTGATCCCTCCGATCCGGCTTATATCGGCACTTATAGCGGCGGGGTTTGGGATCGCGAATTTGCCTGTCATCAAGGCACAGTCTGGAGTTGGTTGCTGGGGGCATTTTTGCGAAGCTGGCATCAGTTTTGTGGAGATTTGCCGCTGCCGTTTGATGGGCAGATGTTGCTGACTCACATTGAACAACAGGGCTGCTTAGATGCCGCCTCAGAATTATTTGATGGGGATTTTCCTCATGTGCCGAGAGGGGCAGTCGCGCATGGTGTGACGATCGCTGAACTCGTGCGGTTGTTTGAACATGACGCTTCAGTGTTGAGGGCTTTGGCTCCAGAGTTTCTCTAGACGCTCAATTTGCTCATTGAGAATTTTAGAACGCCTACGTGTAAGAAGACCGCCAGCCCTAAATCTGTAGGCAACAAAAAATAGAGCCATTCTCAAACTGTAGAAGGGAATCGATCGTTCTTTGAACGTTTGAGCGTGTCGGCAGTCGTTGTTTGCTTCTTGTGTGCCTTCATTCTCAAAGCACCTCAAGCCTTTAAGAGCAACGTGTTTGAGAGGGAAGCGATAGCGGTGGAACATTAATCTCTGATCTGAGAGGATCTCGATCGCTTCCATTCCTGTCAGGCTTGACTGCTCGATCGCAGGCAGCGCTGCTAACATAGCAGGAGTTTAGGTCGAAGGCTCAAACATGGCTCAGGAAAACCAGGCATCTCATCATCAGCCAAGATTTCGAGGAAACCGAAAACTTGGCTCGATCGTTGCCATTCTCCTGTTGAGTGTTGTTCCGCCAGCATTCAGTCTCATCGGACTTTTTCTCTCACTGTGGATCGTCATTCCCGCTCCAACTTTATTCCTGCTGCCGTTAGGAGTTGGTGCGCCAGAAATTAGTCCTTGGTTGGTAGGTGTGAACGCGATCGCGATTCTCCTGCTTCTGAGATTCCATCAAGGATTGTTCTCTCGTATATTTCTAGTTGGCAGCGTTGTTGCATTGATATTAAGTCTGCTGCCTCTCATGCAGGTTTCGTCTACTAATCAGCGATTCTCTGTGGCGATGCAGTCAGCGTTGGGTAACGATTATCTAGAGCAAATTCCTCAAGGGAGACGAGTCAATAATCGTCCTTCTCCTTTTGTGTTATTGGATGCGTTTCGTGGCATTTCTTCTAGTAATGTTCGCTCCACATCAAACATTCAATTTGCGAATCCCGGTGGCGTTCCATTAACGCTCAATCTCTATCAACCGCTGCAACCGGGGAAATATCCGACGATCGTCATGATTTATGGCGGTGCATGGCAACGTGGCACTCCTGACAGCAATGAAGCGTTTAGTCGCTATATGGCGGCACACGGATATGTAGTGGTCGCGATCGATTATCGTCACGCTCCTCAATTTAAGTTTCCTGCTCAGTTAGAAGATATCAACACAGCGTTTGCATTTGTGTTAGATCATGTGGATGACTATAATATTGACCGCGATCGGATTGCGGTGATGGGGCGATCGTCGGGTGCTCATTTAGCGATGCTGGCAGCGTTTCAATCTGATGCGCCTCCCATTAAAGCGGTCGTTGATTATTATGGTCCGGTTGAGTTGACGCTGGGCTATCGCAATCCGCCCAACCCTGACCCGATCGATTCTCGTGCAACCCTCAAAGCTTTCCTAGGTGGCACTCCTGACGAGTTGCCAGACTTATATCGACAGGCTTCTCCCTATCAATATGTGACCCGTCCTCTGCCGCCGACGCTGCTGATTTATGGAGGTCGCGATCACATCGTTCAAGCAAAATTTGGAGAAGCTTTATTCGATCGCTTGCAGTCTGTGGGCAGCCGCGCTGTTTTTCTAGAGATTCCCTGGGCAGATCACGCGTTTGATGCGGTGTTTAATGGCGTGAGCAATCAGTTAGCGCTCTATTACACTGAGCGATTTTTGGAATGGGCGTTGAGATAAGTCATTTTCCCCTGGCGTAAAATCCTAAATGATGGGCGATCGGGCGCTCATTCATCGGAATCTTGTTTTGAATGGGAGAATTCAAAAGCTTGGTGCCTGATGGCGTGAAAATTGCCAACGTGAGGAAAATAATCCCAGGGCGTTTCTTCACGAAAGCGATAGAAAAAATTCGCATTGATCGCCAGCTTCAAATTGAATTCGCTCAGAAACTTAGACGTGATTTGAGCGTTAGTTTCGGTACCGTCGAAGGCTGCTGATCCAGGAGTCACAAAGGCGCGAACTCCGGGTGCGGTCAAGTCGATCGTCACAATATGAATCACGATCGGACGAGGTAGAGATCGCACTTCTCGCCGATAGTCAATGCCTTGAAACAGCGATCGAGTTTCAGAAGCGCGAACCGGACGCAAAAAAGAGGAATTCCGTACAAAATGATGGGTATGAGGAGCAATCCGATTCCCAGTCCGCTCCATAACAGGTTGCCTAGCGATCGCCGATTCTGATTCATTCATTTAGGATTATGGACTCACTAGCCTGTCATCCCAACGTTGCTGTTCAGCGGCTGCCAAAAACCTTTTCATTCACATCGCAAATTCTTGAAAGTCCGCTGCAACAGCGTTGTTATGCTGCGTCATTTTAGTCAATTTTGTACTATCTAGGAGACATTTCAGCTTTACTGTTCAAGCTGCAAAACAGTTTTGATAGTCTCAGCAAGACGTTTTTCAAACTCTAGCATTCCTCGTGGAGTATATGAATATTGGATATAACGCATATGTCTTACATCAAACGGCACATCCTCATTATTTTGCGTAATGAGGATGACGGGTTTACCTAACACATGTCCAAGACCAATTTCATAGAAGACGTTTGGATTGCGACCTGTACAATCTGCAATTATCACTTTTGCTGAATAAATAGCACTCCAAACATCTAACATTACCGAATGAGCAGTAAAGAAGTCATCTCCACGGGCAACACTCAAATTCAAATCAGCCGCCACTTTTACAATGTGATCATCATATAGAGGCTTCATTTCTGGTTTGAACGGCATTAAAACGAATACATCAGCACTGCTAATAGACTTGTCCGGTAGTCCAAAATATGGCTTCACAATCATGGACTTATCGGCATCCAACTTAGATACTTCTGACAAGCTGATTCCAAGAGCGTTTTGAATGTCCTCCCACTGTTTTGAGACTTTAATCTCACCATTAATTGCGAGACCCCAACGATCTCCTTCTTCGGTCGTAAACTCAATAAGACCAGCTTCATGAAGCCCGTCAAGAGTTCGCCTGAGCATCCCGTGTCCAGTGTGATATTCACTAGGCTCTAGTCCACACTGAATACATAAGCTTGTCCAGTCGTTTGCAAGACCATTCCGTAGCAGAAGGAGAATTGTACTTCCATGAAAACGACGCATCTATGATTTGCCTTCAGATTGGTTGATTGCCTTGGGTCATTCCACGTTATAGGAAACTACTTTTACCATTGGTACTAATTTCTTAACTATAAGCAATCTTCAAGTTGCTTCCCTATCGATCGCCCAGCGGCATAACAATTATTTCTGCCGTTTGGACTCCTGCCAATCGGCATAACACCCTTCACAGGAGAATTATGCGGTTTGCACACAGCATAATTCCTGTTTTTTGAGGTTCTATACCGAATCTTCACAGAATAACTCCTCTATTTCGGCAGTTATACCGAACGACTTTCAGACTTTTCCTTTCTAGAACTGGAAAAACTCTGCTTCTCTACCTCTTAAAATGAACAAGCCATTGCGCTTTGTCGATCGGACTCCTGCTCTCCCACGATCGCAACCCTTGAGATAAACATTAAATCTTCTAGGATTCCAAAAACCAAAAAACTCCTGTAGAATACATCGCAGTGATGGATGTCGTGCCCCGGAAATCTGATCTGGACAATCAGACTCCGAGGACTTCCATCCCTAGTTAGTACCATTAACTCAGGAGGCGTTCATGATTGTACACCCTCGGCTTTGCTATGGGATCTTGAAAGGCTGGAATCAAGATCCTGCAACCATTCTTTACCCACACGGAATATCTAAGAACTCAATGTTTTTGTCCTCTTTAACTAATTAGAGAGGACAAAAACTATGGGAGTTAGGACGATCGTGCGTAACTCGATTTCGTTCACCGTTGAGTTGCGATGCTCAACAGAACGGCGTTATTGAGTTAGTGTCACGTTAGATTTGCAAGAGCGTTATATCTTCCTGTCATCGGGCATTGTGCCCAACATTAGCGATGCTATTGAAGACTTTGTTTCCCAGCTAAGTGAGATTGCGTCTAATCAACTGGCATTTCTCAAGTGGGATGGCACGAGTGATGTAACGACTGAATATCAAATCATCCGAGTGTTGCCGGGATATCAGATTGTCAATATTGTCCTGGGCAATGGTTCACTCATTCAAGTGGAGGAATTGCACGACAAAACCACCATTCAACTGTAGACCTCCTGCGTAAAGCTGGACAGCCCTCCTCACGAAGTGGGGCAAGCCCTCGCCAACCCTTCTCCCCAAGGAGAAGGGAGCTAGAACCTCTTGTTCCCTCTTCCTGAGGCTACTGTGTACATACAAGTTGCTTGATCGGTCATTGCTGAGATCTTCTACCCCTAAATCCCCCAATCTGGGGGACTTCAAGCTAAAATTCCGGGTTCAAAGTCCCCTAATCTTGGGGGATTTAGGGGGGCTGAAAGACCTGAAACCCAGTCTACGCGGGTTTGTGTGTACACGGTAGGCTTGGGGAGAGGGCTAGGGTGAGGGCATCTTCGTCACCAAATAGACAATCAGCGACTCATCGACCATATAATCGACCACTTCACGCGGCGTATAAAACGATCCCGTTTGCTTTCGTGCCGTCGCCTCAGTCTCAGGATTATATGCTGCCAACAAATTCTCACACACCTTGCCCAACAGTTCCGGGTCAAGCGCGATTTCTTCCTCGATCGGCGTGTTTTCAGCGATCGTAAACTTATAGCTATTAAAGATATCAATCAATCCCCGCATGTCATAGTGCTTATTTTTAGTGCCATAAATCGGATTGAGATCGACTTTCTGCTCGTCACAAAAGAACAGAAAATTAGGGACAGATAGCGGATTATCGGCGCGATCTCTAAACCCATCAATTCGGCTAGGTTGCTTCGGATTTTCTTTGTCAGTCCGATCCAAACATTCAAACAATCCCCCATTTAAAAAGGGCATCGTTTCAAATAACGCCAGCGCTGCATCGGGTTGTTTAATCAACTCGCGATAGCGATAAACGTTGTGTACCATATAGTGTTGGTCTCGTGTCTTTCCCTGATGTCAAAACTTACGATTTTCCGGTTTCGCGTCCGTGTTCATCTCTTGATTCAGCGTTGCAAAAAACAGATTTTGCAAAATCGCCTAATAGGTGCTCGACTCAACATTCTCTAGACCAATCAGTTGAGACAGTTGCGCCCGATCGAACAACCGATCCGACACCATCCCTTTTTCTTTGAGAAACCACACAAAAATCAGCCGCGTAATCAATCGAATCACACTCGTCGCATTTCGCACCGCCTGATTTTTATCCGCCCCATCTGGAAACATCACCTGCTGCGTCGCCCAAAAATACCAGTTCGACACTTCCTTAAAAAAGCGCTTATTGAGTTCCGAGCTATCGAGGGTTTTTTGCCACGATCGATGCAGCTCCACAAAGTTGCTCACCTTATGAGTCTTATAAAGCTGCTCTAGCGACAGATCCGCCAAAATCTCGACATGGGCACGATGCGGATTTGCAACGGCAATATCTTTAACCAGCGTCACTTTTTCTAACACGTCGATCGAGCTATCTCGCCGACTCAACCGCCGATTAATCACCGAAAGCGTCACCGTTTTCCCATGCTGAAACACCAGCATCACAGGCATCTGAAACAG
>Ga0209511_1001028_pt1 | contig 25631 bp, 17 predicted proteins | sample SSSSmetaG_FD_184141 | JGI IMG/M metagenome (GOLD analysis project Ga0209511, IMG submission 184141) | Glacier valley bacterial and archeal communities from Borup Fiord, Nunavut, Canada, to study Microbial Dark Matter (Phase II) - ​SSSS... | ecosystem: Environmental > Aquatic > Freshwater > Ice >... | reverse complement strand
CCGGTAATGGCACTGACTTTAGGGTGACGCTCGAGAATCTGCTCGGGCCGCTCTCCCAGACACCCGGTCACAATCACCTTGCCAGTGGCCTCGAGCGCCTCACCAATGGCGCTCAAACTCTCCTCGACGGCGGGGGTGATAAAGCCACAGGTGTTGACGATGACGGTATCGGCGTCCTCGTAGCTGGCCGCAATCTGGTAGCCCTCGGCGCGAAGCTGGGTCAGGATGCGCTCGCTGTCCACCAGCGCTTTGGGGCAACCCAGGCTGACAAAGCCCACCTTTTTGATGTCCGGTTTAATTTCGGTGTGTGCGGGATTCTCGAGCGTCTCAGGCGACATAACGAGCCAGTGTAAAGGGTTTTAGCGCTCGAGTGTGGGGTGAAACGACCTTTTTGGCTTGACACCCCACCAGGGGCCTGCTAACATTTTGAGCGCACTAGCGCCCACTGTCAGGGTAAGCGCTCGAGCGCCGGGGTGGCGGAATTGGTAGACGCACTCGACTCAAAATCGAACGGGAAACCGTAAGGGTTCGAGTCCCTTCCTCGGCACCAAAGGTTCAGGAGCGCCCACCAGCTTAATAGGCGCTCCTTTTTTGTTCTCCACTTTCGCTCGAGGGTTCAATGGGTTTACTCGAGCTGTGCTTCAAAGGAGTTCCCCATGTTGATTTTTTGTTACATCCTCTTCATCCTCACCAGCGTCAGCGCGGTGTTTTTCGTGCTCATTCAGCAACCCAAGCAGAGCGGCCTCAGCGCCAGTGCGGGCAGCGGCGGCAACCTGCTCGGAGACCGAGGCTTTGAAGGCGGCCTGCACCGCATCACCGCCGGACTGGGCATCGCTTTTTTAGTGTTGGCTTTGGTGCTCAATTTTCTGAGCCGCTGAACCTCGAGCGCCTTCAAGACCTCCTCACCCTCGAGGAGGTCTTTTCATTTGCCAAGAAAGTACGGGAAAGGCGGGCATCATGTTTGTACTGTGTGCAATCCAACCCTAATTTTGCAAAGCTTCTTACCATTCCAGCGTCAGGGTTAACGCCGCACTCGAGCGGTTTCTTTCCTGATTTCACACTTAAAATTCTGCTCTAATCTTAAATATCTTGACGCGCTAAGCCGATGTGCTTATAGTGACCGTGTTGTGAAGTTGCAGAAACTGACTTTAAGGTGACACTCGAGTGTTCGAGGTCGCCCTCAAACCATTTTTTGCGCCCCTAATCTCCCCGGAGGAAAGATGAAGAAAACCCTGCTGATGGCTGCCCTGCTGCTCTCGAGCGCCGCGCTCGCCACCCCTTATAAGTACCCTGCCGAAGCCACCACCAACAAGCCCAGCGAGGTCAAGATGGGCGGTGTGCTGCGCCTGGTGCAACTCAAGGACTTCGATACCTACAACCCCTTCACCACCCAGGGCCGCCCCAACATTCCCGAGCTGATGGGCTATGCGGGCATTGGCAACACCCTGATTGCCCCCAAACTTGACAACCTTTCCGAATACGAAGGGATTATGGCGGAAAACTTCGCTGTCGCCAAGGATAACCGCACCTATACATTCAACCTGCGCCCCGAGCTGAAGTGGTCCGATGGCAAGCCCATTGTAGCTGACGACTTTATTACTGCTTTGACCATCAACGCAACCAAGGATGTTGAAGCCAGCCTGTACGACTACATGTACGACAACGGCAAGCCCGTGACTTGGAAAAAACTGGGTGAGCGCAGCTTCAGCATCACTTTCCCCCGCGCTACGGTGCAGAACACCGAGACGGTAGGCTACTTTTTCCCAGTGCCCACCAGTGTGTTCGGGGGCAACAAAACCGCCGAGCAGATTAAAGCCCTCTGGGACATCACCACTGACCCCAGCACCCTGATTGCTCCCGGTCCGTTTGTGCCCTCCAAGTACGTCAAGGGCGAGCGCTTGACCATGGTCAAGAACAAGTATTACGGCGACGCGGTCAAGGACAGCGCGGGTCGCTCGGTTCCCTACCTCGATGGCCTCCAGTACAACATCATCGCCGACCAGAACGCCGAGCTAGCCCAGTTCCTGGCGGGCAACACCGACGTGTACCAGCCCAACAACCGCGATAAGTTAGCCCAAATCACGGCGGCTAAGAATGACAAAAAGCTCGACATCACCGTGCTGCCCAACATTGGGCCGAACACCTCGAGCGACTTTTTGTACTTTAACTGGAACAAGTCCAGCGACCCCACCAAGCAGACCCTGTTCCGCAACACCAAGTTCCGTCAGGCCATGAACATGCTGGTCAACAAGGACGCCATGCTCGACTTGGCGCTCGGGGGCCTGGGTCAGGCGGCTTGGACCAGCGTTTACCCGGTGTATAAGGACTGGGTGGCCCCAAATGTGGACAAGTTCAAGTTCAACCCCACCGCAGCGGCCAAGCTGCTCGATGAAATCGGCTATAGCAAGAAGGGTGCCGATGGCATCCGGGTGGACGGCAAGGGCAGCAAGCTCAGCTTCACCCTGCTGACCAACTCGGAGAACACCCGCCGTCAGGCGCTGGCCAAAATCTTCCAGGAGGAAGCTAAGAAGGCGGGTGTGGAGGTCAAAACCAACTTCATCCCCTTCAACCAGCTTCTGGACACCGTTTACCCCAAAGAAGGCCCAAAGACTGACCGCAAGTTCGATGTGGCTATCACCGGTGTAGGCGGCGGTGGGTTTATAAACCCAGTCGGTGTGGCTGCGATGCTCAGACCCGGCGGCGACCTCAACGGTTATAACTACACCGACAAGGCCATTCAGCCCTGGGAAACCCAGATGTACAACCTGTTCATCAAGAGCACCGGCGAATTTGACCTGGCCAAGCGCAAGGAGATTGCCAACCAGATTCAGAAGCTTCAGGTGGACAACATCGGTTACATCTACCTGCTGTCGCAGAACATTCACAACGCCTGGGACAACCGGGTGCAGGGCGAGTTCCCCAAAAAGTACCAGACACCCCTGCTCAACAGCAGCTACTTCGGGGTACGCAGCATTGACCTCACCTGGCTCAGCAAGTAATTGAGCTGCGCTCGAGCAATCTCAGCATTCCTCGAGCGCCCTACAAGAACGAAGATGAGACGGAGCGTTCTACCGTCTCATCTTTTTTGTGGCTCGAGTTGCTACCCGCGCTGCATCCTTTCTGGTACGCTGAACTATTAAATTCTCGAGTTTGACCTGTTTGATTGGGCCTGCTCGAGCCGCTCAAAGGAGGAATGTGCTTCCCTTTATCTTCCGCCGCCTCCTGCAATTTGTGCCCACTTTTTTGCTGGGTACGGTGCTGATTTTCGCCATCGTGCAGCTCGCACCCGGCGATTTTACCGACATCTTGCGGGAAAACCCCCTGATTAAGCCCGAGCAGCGCCAGCTCTTAATCGAGCGCTACGGCCTGGACAAGCCGGTGGTCACTCAGTATTTTTCCTGGCTGGCCCGCTTTGTCCAGGGCGACCTGGGCACGTCCTTTGCCGAGAACCGCCCGGTGTGGGAAGTTATCGCCCCTCGAGTGGGCAACAGCATGATTTTGGTGCTCCTGAGCACCCTGATTACCTACCTGGTAGCCATTCCCCTGGGGGTGTTTTCAGCCCTACGGCCCTACAGTTTTCCAGACCGCGTTTTTAGCATACTCACCTACTTTGGGCTGGGCATCCCCTCGTTTTTCTTCATGCTGCTGGTGATGTATGGGATGGTGAAGCTCAAACAGAACTTTGGCTGGAACGTGCCCATCAGCGGCAAGAGCAGCGGTGACTTCACGGGCTGGCGTTACGCCCTCGATGTGTTTATCTTTGCCTTGCCTCCCTCCATCGTCATTGCCTTGCGGGCTATCTCTTCCGAGAGCCGTTTTATTCGGGGCCAGATGCTCGAGGTGATGGGTCAGGATTATATCCGCACCGCCAAAGCCAAGGGTTTGGGCATGAACAACATGGTGTATAAGCACGCCTTTCGCAACGCGGTGGTGCCATTAGTGGCAGGCATTGGGGGTCTACTTCCTGGAGTCATCTCTGGGGCTGGGTTTGTGGAAGTGACCTACAGTTGGCCCGGTCTCACCCCCAAACTGCTCGAGGTACTGACCACCAAGGATTTGTATATCTTCGTCTCGGTCACAGCACTCTCGGTGCTGCTCTACATCGTGGGAAACATCATCTCCGACATTTTGCTGGGTATGGTAGACCCGCGAATTCGCTACAACTAGCCGATACCCGCCCCCAAAAGGAGGTCAATCATGAGCCAAGCTGCTTCTCCCCCCCAAATCACCAAAGGTCGTCGGCGCTCGAGCAAGGATTCGCAGTCGCTGTGGCAGGTGGTGTGGAGCCAGTTTTTGCGCCACCCGCTGGCCCGCTTCGGGATGTGGATTCTAGGTATCTTCTTCACCGTCTCGTTTCTGGGACAGTTTATCGCGCCTTATGGCCTCAACGAGTACAGCACCGAGGTCCGCGTTCCCTGGACCCCACCGAGCAAAATCCACTGGACCGACGAAAAGGGGTCGCTCTCGAGGCCCTTCCTGTATCCGCTCAAGCGGCAGGTCAACAACGAAACCTTCCGCGACGAATACGTTGAGGATAAAACCCAGAAAACCTATATCGAGTTTTTTCACCATCGCCCCGAATCGAGCTACCGCTTCCTGGGCGTCATTCCCACCGATTTGCACCTGTTCGGGGTTCAGGAACCCACCAAGATTTACCTGATGGGCAGCGACGACCTGGGGCGTGACTGGTTCTCGCGCTTGCTCTACGGCAGCCAAATCAGCCTGAGCCTGGGGGTGATTGCCGCCTTGCTGACCATCGGGCTGGGTATGGTGATGGGCGGTATTGCGGGGTACTTTGGCGGTTGGATAGACACCCTGATTATGCGTCTGGTCGAGGTACTCTCGAGCATTCCGGGGGTGTTTTTGCTGCTGACCATTCGGGCTATCTTTCCCAACGACATCAACCCGGTGCTGATTTTTTACATCATCACCGGAATTCTGGCGGTCATCGGTTGGGGCGGCATCGCAAGGGTCGTGCGCTCCCAAATTCTGAGTGCCAAGGAGCAGGACTACGTGCAGGCCGCCAGAGCGCTGGGAGCCAACGACCCGCGCATTATCGGGCAGCACCTGCTTCCCAACACCGCCAGTTTTATCATCGTGGCAGGAAGTCTGCTCATTCCGGGCTATATCCTCGAGGAAAGCGCGCTGTCCTTCATCGGGGTGGGCATCACCGAACCCTACGCGTCCTGGGGCAATATGCTCAGTCTGGCTTATTCAGGGGGCTTTGAAACCATTGACAACCGCGCCTGGGTGCTGATTCCAGGCGTGCTTATCACCGTCGTGGTACTGGCGTGGCAGTTCGTGGGCGACGGCCTGCGCGACGCCTTTGACCCCCGACGCAGAACGTAAACTCGCTCGAGAACCGGGTAAATCTCGAGCCACGCATTAAAACGGGTATGCTAAACTACACAGTCTATAAGTCCGCTCGAGCACAGCCTCCCTACTGATTTAAATTGGGTGGCTCGAGCGGTTTGAGTAAAGGAGACCGATGACCACAGCCACTTTGAGCAACACATTGCTGAGCGTGGACGGCCTGAAAACCTACTTTTTCACCGACGACGGGGTGGTCAAGGCGGTAGACGGCGTCACGTTCAAGATAGAAAAGGGAAAAACCCTGGCCGTGGTGGGCGAATCTGGCTCGGGTAAGTCGCAGAGTAGCTTGAGTATCATGCGCCTGATTCCCACGCCGCCCGGTAAAATCGTGGAAGGCACGGTGATGTTTCAGGCCAAGGACGGCAAGACCCGCGACCTGACCAAAATCCCGGAAGCCGAAATGCGTAAAATTCGCGGCAACGACATCAGCATGATTTTTCAGGAGCCGATGACGAGTCTCAACCCGGTGTACAGCATCGGGGACCAGATTGCCGAGGCGGTACAACTGCACCAAGGCAAAACCCGCAAGGAAAGCATGGAAGTGGCGGTTCAAATGCTCGAGCTGGTGGGCATTCCGGCGGCCCGCAAGCGGGTCAACGAGTACCCACATCAACTTTCAGGCGGAATGCGCCAGCGGGTGATGATTGCGATGGCCCTGAGCTGTAACCCCGCGCTGCTCATTGCCGACGAACCCACCACCGCGCTCGATGTGACCATCCAGGCGCAGATTCTGGACCTGATGCGGAAGCTGCAAAAAGAAATCGGCATGAGCATTTTGTTCATCACCCACAACCTGGGCGTGGTGGCCGAGATGGCCGACCGGGTGGTGGTGATGTACGGCGGACGCGTGGTCGAGGAAGGCGATGTGGTCGAGATTTTTAAGAAGCCCAAGCACCCCTATACCATTGGGCTGCTCAACAGCATTCCCAGGGTAGATTACGCCGCAAGGGACGGGGGCAGCCACAAGCGGCTCGAGGCCATTCCCGGCAACGTGCCCAGCCCACTGAATCTGCCGCCGGGGTGCGCTTTTGCGCCGCGCTGCAAGTACATGCTAGACGCCTGCAACACGTCTATTCCGCCGCTCGAGGACACCGGAAACGGTCACACCAGCCGCTGCATCCGCTGGAAGGAAATCGGCACCGAGGCGATGGCATGACCCTTCCGACTTTAGAAAAGAAAAGCGTCAAGACCGACGAGGCCATGCTCGAAGTCAATCATCTGCAAAAGTTTTTCCCCATTCGCGGCGGGCTGCTGTCGAGGGTAGTGGCCAACGTCCAGGCGGTAAACGACGTGTCGTTCACCGTGGGACGCGGCGAGGTGGTGGGCCTGGTGGGCGAGTCTGGCTCGGGCAAGACCACCGTGGGCCGCTCCCTGCTGCGCCTGATTGAACCCTCGAGCGGGGAGGTCAAGTTCGAGGGCGTGGATGTCGTCAAACTGAATAAAAACGACATGCGGAAATACCGCCGCAAGATGCAAATCATCTTTCAGGACCCGTTTGCCTCGCTCAACCCACGCATGACCGTCTCGGACATCATCGGCGAAGCCCTGACCATTCACCATCTGGCCCAAGGCGTTGCCAAGACCGAGCGCATCGCTTCACTGCTCGAGAAGGTGGGTCTGCGCCCCGAGTCCATGCGGCGCTATCCGCACGAATTTTCCGGCGGTCAGCGGCAGCGCATTGGAATTGCCAGGGCGCTGGCGGTGGACCCCAGCTTCATCGTGGCCGACGAACCGGTTTCAGCGCTCGACGTGAGCATTCAGGCCCAGGTGGTGAACCTGATTCAGGACCTCCAGCAGGAGATGGGTCTGACCATGCTGTTCATCGCCCACGACCTGAGCGTGGTGGAATACCTCTGTGACCGGGTGATTGTGATGTATCTGGGCCGCATCATGGAGGTGGCCCCGGCCAAAGAGCTTTACCTCAACCCCAAGCACCCCTACACCGAAGCACTCTTGAGCGCGGCCCCGATAGCCGACCCGACCATCAAGCGAGACCGCATCATCCTCCAGGGCGACATTCCCAGCCCAATTAACCCGCCCAGCGGCTGCGTGTTCCGCACCCGTTGCCGCTACGCGATTGAGGACTGCGCCAAGGTGGTGCCCGAGCTGCGCGAGGTGCAGCCCGGACACTTTAAGGCGTGCATTCGGGACGATGTTTTATAGAAGTTTTCGCTAATCAGTTTTCAGTTAGGAAGGCCCTCAAGCGCGAACTCGAGGGCCTCTTTCTTTTGATCTGTTGTAGGGGCGAGTGGCAGCTCGCCCTGAAAGCTTTCGCTCGAGCGGGAGAGGGCGACCTGCCAGTCTCCCCTACAAAACCTGACCAACAAAACCTAACCAACAAAACGCCCCTACAAAACCTGACCTGCCAAACCATCCCTTTTTCGAGCCACCTGCCAGCGAAAGACTCGATTAAGCCCGCTCGAGGCTGAGCTTGTGCAACCTTGCGGGCAAACTGGCGTATTCTAGGAAGACATTCAAGGAGGCAGCCATGATAACTTGCGACGTGTGTGGACATGTGAACCCCGATGGACTCCAATATTGTGAAAACTGCGGTGTAGAACTCAAGAAAAGCCCCGTGCTCACGCCTGCCCCCGCCCCTACGGCGGCTCCGGTGTCGGGCGTGCCCTACGCCTCTGACGCGCCTACACCCACGCCAGCCGAAAGTGGAGCCTCGAGCGCCCCGGCCACCGCTCAGGTGCTCGAGGCGGCGTCTCAGACGCCTGTAGAGTCGGTAGGCGGTAAAGTGGCAGCAATGGTCGAGGAACCCGTCATGGCAGCGGTTCCGGCCCCCACCGAGGGCACGGTCATCAACGCTCCCATTGATTCGGGTGAAGCTAGCTCGAGCGTGAGCGCCACGCCTTCCGAGGCAACGGTCAGCACCCCGCTCGAGACCCCGCCACTGGAAACCCCACTTGTGGAAATGCCGCCGCTCGAGGAGGCTATGAGCGAGGCTGCCGCCAGCGGCACGGTCTCGAGCGTACAGTCGGAACCCGTACCCGCCGAGAACGTCCACCCTACAGCCATGCCCTCGAGCATGGGCGGAGAGCTGCCGGACAGCCCCGTCTCGAGTGCAACCCTGGAAGGCGCTCAGCCTATGATTCCGGTTCCTGCGGACATGTCTGCTGGCAGTGCGGCCTCGAACAGTACAGACTCGAGCACATCGACTCCGGCCAAACTAGGGGTTAAGAAGTTTGGAGCGCTCACCGGGGACACCATCCCGCTGATGGGTACCCATCTCATCGTGGGCCGCTTTGACCCCTCCACCGGACCCGTCGAAATAGATGTCTCGAGCCTGCCCGGAGCCGAGCACATCTCGCGTCGCCACGCCGAAATTTACTTCGAGGACGGGGCCTGGAAGGTGCGCGACCTGGGGTCCACCAACGGTGTGTTCGTGAAAAAATCGGGTGAGACGGCCTTTTCACCCCGTCTGCAAACCCCCATGAACCTGGGTGCAGGCGACGAACTCGCCTTCGGCAACATGGTTCTCGTTTTTCTGGTGGATTGAACCATGACCGACCCGGAAAATAAGCCGTCTGGCTCAGGCTCTGCCCCCGATTCGGAGCAACCCAGCGTTCCCACGCTCGAGTTGAACCTCCACCCGACTATCAACCCAAAGGATACTCTGGTCGAATTTGCCCCCGAGGATGAGGATGAAGACGAGCCAGCTCCCACACGGCCTCGAGCGCCTTTAGCCAAGCCTGATGACAGGCCAGAAGCCAAACCCGAAGATAGGCTCGAGGCCAGTCTGGAGCACTCTGACCACGCCCCGTTTATCAGGCCCGAGGAGTTTGACACGCGGCGTCCTACCGAGGACCCGCTCGAGATTCTGCCCATGCCCCTCGATGAACCGCTCGAACTCGAGGGAATAGCGCGAGGCGCGGGGCGGGCTATCGGGCAAGCGTCCCAGCTCTCCCCTGTTCCGCCCGAATTAGACCCCGATTTGTGGGACCAGAACCCCAGCGTGGCCGAGGATAACGTGGCTGAGGATAGCGTGGCCGAGGATTTGGAGGCTATTCTGGCCGCTGAAGAGGAGGGGATGGAACCCCCTGAACTGGCGGGACAACCTCATGTGCCTGAACACCCCAAAACTGAGCGTGAGGACGCGCCGCTCGAGCCGTCCGAACCTTCAGCCCAACCCATTATTTTGGTTCAAACGGGTCAAGCAGATGCTGGTTTGGATTCTTCTCTGCTCGAGCCTACTTCGGAAGCGGACCAAACGGACGCGAATGTGCCGCTCGAGCCAGCCGCTTCTACCAGGGGTACACCACTGCTCGAGAGTGAGCCGCTCGAGGAGGTCATTTTAGCCTCGACCACTGGGGAGCAAACTTACCCGGTGGGTCAAACCCTCGAGTGGGGCGAACACCGCTTCAAAATTCTGGAACCGCTGGCTCGAGGCTGGTATCGGGCCGCGTACCAGGGGGCGGTGTTTGGGGGCGCTACGCTGACGGATGCAGAGCTTAAAGGTGAGCAGGTGCTGCTCAAACCGGACGGTGACGACCCTTACCCCACACTTCCCCCCCACCGTTTGACGCCCAAAATGCTCTATAGCGGACCCGAGGGTTACGCGCTACCAAAGCTCGAGGGGTCTGCACTGCGCGGCGTGATGCCCTTTGAAAAGGCGCTCTCGGCGCTGACCCTTTTAGCGCAGTACACTTTCGCGCTCGAGAAGCAGGGCTACGCGCTGCTCGACCTCGAGCCGCAAGGTCTGCTCGAGACTGCTCAGGGACTGAAATTGAGCTTTCCGCCGCGCCTGGTGAAACTGGGCGAAGCCCTTCCACCCCTCGAGCGCGAAGGCTACACCGCCCCGGAAGTGCGGCAGGGTGGCGTAGCCAGCGGCAAGGAAGGCGTTTACCTGTTAGGCGCAACCCTGCTCGAGTGGCTGACGGGTATGCCCCCGCTGAGCGCTCCGCTCGAGTCGGTCAAGGTGCCAGGGGTGCCGCAACTGCTGTACCGCAGCCTCTCGAGCCTGAACAATCGCTTTAGCCCGCTCGAGTTCCTGAACGCACTACGGGCGCTGGCTGCACCTGCGGCTCCTGTGCTCGAGCTGGGCCACGGCACCACGGTGGGTCTCAACCCGGACCGCCCGGTGAACGAGGACAGCTACGGCTACCGCTGGGAGCGCATCGGCACCGCTATTGAGGGCTTCGAGCGCCTCACGGTGGTGGTCTGCGACGGCATGGGCGGCATGGCGGCGGGCGAGGTGGCTTCTAACGCGGCAGTAAAGGCTTTTGTGGCCGGCACACACGGAGAGCTGCGCCAGACTTCGCCCCAGTTGCTCGAGGGCCGGGTGTGGAAAGCCAACCGCGCGGTGCTCGAGGACATGAAGGGGCAAGAAGGCGGCTGTACTTTGAGCGGCGCGGTGCTCGAGGGCGCAAACTTCACCCTGGCCCACGTGGGGGACTCTCGGGCGTATAAAGCGTCGGGTACGGGTGAAAACGCACGGCTCGAGCAAATCAGTCAAGACCATTCGCTGGTCGCCGCGATGGTGGCAAGCGGAATGCTCACCCCTGAAGAAGCGATGGTTCACCCGGACAAGAACAAGATTTTGCGTTCACTGGGTTCGCTGCGCCAGGAACAGCCCGGGTATGTGCAGACGCTCGAGGGCAAACTCGAGGTTGGTCAGGCGCTGCTGCTGGTCTCGGACGGGGTATGGAATGAAGTGCCGGACGCGCAAATCCTCGAGCTGTGGAAAAAGCACTCGAGCACGCCTCAGCGGCTGGTGGACGAACTAATTTCAGCTTCGCTCGAGGCGGGCGCGCCGGACAACGCCACGGCGGTGGTGGTGAAAAGGCGGGGTTGATACGCTGAGAGGCTAAACCTACTGTGAGTCTCTATTTTTAACCATTGGTTGGAAGTGACAATCCCTTAATGGAGTATATAATCACTCACCCCTCAAGCTCGAGCAGGGTATATAAGCAATTGGCAATATTCGTCCTCTCAAATCCCTTGCCTTGCTTAACCGGAACTTAGGTTGGATAATTTAATGACATTAGCCTTGCCGCATATATGCTCCGTTTCTGCTTTCCCCCAAGACTGGCTCGAGGACGTTGAGAAACTTCGTCAAGTGATGCAAAGCAGTCTCGGGTTGGAAAAGCAAGCAAAATTAGGTCAATACACTACCCCTGTTCCGTTAGCTCGGTGGTTAGCTACTTTCTTCACACCCCTTGAAGGGAATGTACGACTTCTTGATGCTGGAGCAGGGACAGGGGTACTTAGCGCGGCATTCGTAGACTGGGCACTCTCTCGAGATGATAAGGGTTATCCCATCTCCGCTCAACTTGATAGCTTATCTGTGGATGCCATCGAAATTGACCTAGCTATGTATTCTATGCTTGAGCAAACACTAACAGTTTGTAAAAACCAAGCTCAAATGCATAGTATACCATTCAAGCACAGGCTTCACTTGGTTAATTTTATAAATTGGGCACTTTTACAAACAAGTATCACACATGATAAACCCTCCACGCGTTTTACGCATATTTTCTTAAACCCCCCATACAGTAAAATCTCTCGACTCTCACTTGAAAGTAAACAACTCAGCCATGCAAGTTTTGATTCGACAAACCTATATACGGCCTTCTTGGACTTGGCCATAGAACTGCTCGAGCCAAATGGTCAACTTCTTGCCATCGTACCACGCAGCTTTATGAACGGACCCTATTACCGTACCTTTCGACAGCGGTTTTTAAAACGAATGGCTCTTGAGCGGATTCACGCTTTTGATTCACGCAAAACACTGTTCAAGGATAGTGCAGTATTACAAGAAAACGTCATTATATTGGCCAGAAAGTCTGACAAGAAATTAGAAAAAGTGATTGTAAGCTCGAGCCAAAATTTATCGGACCCTCCTCTTTGGCAAGAACGGTTGTACAACGAAGTGGTCCATACCACAGACCCCGAAGGTTTTATCCGGCTCATTCGTGATGACCTAGAAACCTCTCACCTTGAGCCGCTGGAGCAGTTAAAGCATCGTCTGACGGATTTAAGACTGAGCGTATCCACTGGAAAAGTGGTGGACTTCCGTTGCTGGCCCGATTTGCGTAACCAACCTGAAGAGGGTACAGTTCCGCTGATTTATCCAGCCAATCTCGAGCGGGGAACCGTGGTGTGGCCTCGAGCCAATGGAAAGATGCAAGCCATCTCTCGAAGCACCACTACAAGGTCACTTCTGGTTTTGGGTGGGAACTACGTTTTGGTTAAACGCTTTAGTGCCAAAGAAGAACGCCGCCGGGTCACACCTGCGGTCTACGAAAAGGAAGAGGGTGACGTGGGATTTGAAAACCACTTGAACTACTTTCATGCTGAGGGGAAACCGCTTGAGCGCAATCTGGCCTATGGATTATGTGCCTACCTTGCTTCAACTCGGTTGGACTTATACTTTCGCCAGTTCAGTGGGCACACTCAGGTAAACGCAACAGACCTCAGAAGCCTTCCTTACCCCTCTCGAGAAGCGTTAGAGATGTTAGGGCAACGTGTTCCACTTCCTTTACCCGAACAAACTATTCTAGACAGCCTTGTGGACGAAGTGTTATTCAAACTGTCCCCTGGAGTACGTATGGCACAGCAAGCCCACAACCATATCGACGAAGCGCTCAAGATTTTGCAGCGCTTTGACTTACCTCGAGAAAGCATCAATGAGCGCTCAGCCCTCACCTTGTTAGCCTTGCTTGGTTTGAAACCCGAGATGCCTTGGAACGCTGGGGAACGTCCGTTAGTAGGTATCACACCGCTTATGGAGTTTTTTCGTTTGCACTACGGTAAAAGTTACGCACCCAACACCCGAGAAACGGTCCGCCGTCAAACGGTTCACCATTTTTTGCGTGAAGCCCTGGTACAAATCAATCCTGATAACCTAAAAAGACCGACTAATAGCGCTAAAACGGTATATCAGCTTGACGCAGACCTATATGCGGCTCTGATACTCTATGGCCAATCCGATTTCGAGCCTGCCTTTGAACAATTTATGTCTGGTCGGGAGGCGCTCAAAAAGAAGCGTGAACTCGAACGACAGCTCGAGCGCATTCCTGTCGAATTCGGGAATCATGCACTATACCTTTCTCCAGGAGGCCAAAATCCATTGATACGGGACATCATCGAACAGTTTTGCCCTCGTTTTGCACCTGGGGCAGAAGCTATCTATATTGGAGACACGGAGAGCAAAACCGAGCTGCTTTACAGGTCCGATGTTCTGGAAGAGCTAGGTCTTAGCCTCGATGAGCACGGCAAAATGCCTGATGTTATTGTTTACAGTCGGGACAAAAATTGGTTGTTTCTTATCGAAGCTGTGACTAGCCACGGCCCGGTTAGCTACACCCGAATTTCTCAATTGAAAGATATGTTTTCTGGCTCGAGCGCGGGCTTAGTTTTCGTTACGGCGTTCCCAAACCGTCAAATCATGCGTAAATATCTGACGGAAATCGCCTGGAAAACGGAGGTCTGGGTGGCGGAAGCACCTGACAACCTGATTCACTTTGATGGAGAACGGTTTTTAGGACCTTACGAGATTTGAACACAGGTTTCAAGACTGTGAAAAGCAAGCGCCCTACTCCTTGACATCCTCGGCAATATGCCCATGCTTGAGCATAAAGTGCCGCTGGGCGCTAAACCAACGCCCTTTTACCTTCTGATAACTGCCATCCTCGAGCAGCTCCCAGGTTCCCCTGGTATCGGCCCACTCCTGAAGCAACAGGTCTTTTAAATAACGCTGGTGCTTGGCCTTGCGAACCGGGGCGGCCACCTCGACGCGGCGGTTCAGGTTACGGGCCATCCAGTCGGCGCTGCCGATGTACACATCGGGGTCGCCGTCGTTTTCAAAGTAGTAAATTCGGGCGTGCTCGAGGAAGCGGCCCACCAGCGAACGCACCCGGATGTTCTCGGACAGGCCGGGAACTCCGGGGCGCAGACAGCACACCCCGCGCACCACCAGACGAATTTTGACCCCCGCGCTCGAGGCCCGGTACAGCATGTTTATCATCTGCGGGTCGGTCAGGCTGTTCATCTTGGCCATCACTAAGCCACTTTTGCCGTCTCGAGCGTGTTCGATTTCGCGCTCGAGCAGCTTGAAGAAACGCTCTCGCATGGCCTCGGGCGCGACAATCAGCGTGGGGTAATTGGCCGAGGCGTAGCCGGTCAGGTGGTTGAACAGCTCTCCAGCATCGTGCCCAATCTGCGGGTCGGAGGTCAGCAAGGATAAGTCGGTGTACAGCGCCGCCGTGCGCGGATTGTAGTTTCCGGTGCCCACATGCACGTAGCGCCGCAACCCACCGGGTTCGCGGCGCACCACCAGCGTCACCTTGGCGTGGGTCTTGAGGTTGGCCATGCCGTACACCACATGAATGCCGCTGCGCTCGAGAGTTTTGGCCCAGGTGATGTTGCGCTGCTCATCAAATCGCGCCTTGAGTTCCACCAATGCCAGCACCTGCTTGCCACTCTCGGAAGCGGCCAGCAGCGCGCCCATCAGCCGTTTGTCGCCGCCAGTGCGGTACAGCGTTTGTTTGATGGTCAGCACGTTTGGGTCACGGGCCGCCGCCTCGAGAAACTGGAGCACCCCTTCAAACGACTGGTAGGGATGGTGTAACAAAATGTCCTGGTTTCGCAGGGTCTGGAAGATGTCGCCCGCATCCTGGGCCAAATCGGGCACGCTGGCTTGAAAGGCCGGGAAGCTGAGTTCGGAATTAAGTCCGGTCAGGCTCATCAGGTCGCTCAGGCCCAGGATTCCGTTTTGCGGATACACGTCGGCGGCGTTGACGCTCAGGCGCTGGCATAGGTCCTCGAGCACGGCGGGGTCGAGCTTTTCTTCGACCTCGAGCCGCACCACCGAACCAAAGCGGCGGCGCTTGAGGCCGTCCTCGATGGTGGCCAGCAAATCCTCGGCCTCGTCCTCGTCGAACTCGTAATCGGTGTTGCGGGTCACGCGGAACACGAAGTGGTTTTTCACCTTGCGGCCCCGAAACAGCTCACCCAGGTGCGCGGCGATGATGTCCTCGAGCAGCATGAACTGACCCGAAGGCAGCCGCACCACGCGCGGCAGCACCCCCACCGGAATCTTGACCCGCGCGAACTCGTCCTCGTCGTCCTCCTCGAGAATCACACCGATGTTGAGGGACAGGTTGCTCACGAACGGAAACGGGTGGCTGGGGTCCACCGCCAGGGGGGTCAGGACCGGGCCGATTTCGGCCAGATAGTGTTCGCGCAGATGTTGGCGCTCGAGCGGACTCAAATCCTCGAACTCGGCCATCATCAGGCCCTTTTGCCGCAGCAGGGCCACGATGTCAGACACCGCCTCCTGGGCCTCGGACATGGTGCGGTGGGTGTATTCGCGCACCAGCTCGAGGTTGGCAGCCGGACTCAGGCCGTCGGGCGAGGGCGTGGCCACCCCGGCGGCAATCTGACGGTGCAGGCCCGCCACCCGTACCATGAAGAACTCATCCAAGTTACTGCCCGTGATAGCGCAGAATTTCAGGCGCTCGAGCGGAGGATTCTTGGCGTTCCTGGCTTCCGAGAGCACCCGATTGTTGAACTCGAGCCAACTGAGTTCACGGTTGAGGTAAGTTCCGGGCGGCATTTTATCCGAATGACGCGGGTCGGGCAGGTTAAAAATGGGCGTTTCGGCTTCTGACATGAGTACCCGCTATTGTAGAAGGCTTTTTTAGGGATTGGGTCAGATGGGGTCAGCTCGAGGGCGGTGGGGAAGGCTCGAGGGGTAGACGCCGAATGGGAACATGGGGATAAAGAACGTGCCAGGACTGAAAAGTTAAGATTTGTACCTTCGTTAAATAAGGCATTGCCCAACCGTCTGGGGATGGTCCATCCAAAACACATGCACGCTCAAGTTCTTTTATAGCTGTTTTCAAAAACTGAGTATCAGAGCTATCGTCTGCAAAAAAGACAATAAATATAAAAGGCTTATCAGTAAAGGCTTTTGTCAAGTGCAGGTACAAAAATGTGTCCCTCGCTTTTCGTCCCAGTGCAACTTGAAAATTCCGTTTATCAAGTCCAATTACAATCTCTTGAAAATCGTCCGAATCCAAGAAATCTCTGAATCTTAACGGGTCGTTTATCAAGTCGGCACGCATTTGTTGTACGGCCTCTTCCCTCTCCTGCAAGTCTGGAGTTTTGAAAGGATTTTTGACCTCGACTAGCCAGACAACCTCTTCCCACTCGACAACGAAATCCACCTTGTTCATTGCACCTGCACCGTGCTTTTGGTTGTCGTCAAATATATAAGCGTCCAGCGCCCCCACAAAGTCAAACTCGAGCTTCCCCTCTTCTAGTTTGGTCACTGTTCATCCTCGAGCTTGATGAGTGCCTCCTCGTCTAGCACATGCCCCAGCTCAGCGTAGTAGAGCCGCCGATTCTCGCGCTCAATCAGGTTGTGCTGAATATCGTCATAATCCTGAGCGGTGCTGGCCCTCACCTCGCCGTCCTCGAAATACAGCGAGTGGTAATTGACCGGGTGTTTCTCTTTCTGCAAATCCAGCTCTTTGAGCAAAACATAGCTGTGGGTTGCCAGAAACACCTGAACACCCTCCCTCGAGAGTTGCAACAAAATATGGGCTAATAGCGGCAGCGCCGAAGGGTTGAGGTTGGCTTCCGGCTCGTCCCAGAACAGCACACTCCCCTTCTCGAGTGAACCGTTTTGCAGCAGCAGCCACAGCAACGCAAACTTACGCCACCCTTCCGCCACCAAACTCAGCTCGAGCGCCTTTTTATCGGTGACGAGATAGAACTCTTCGTCTCGAGATTCGACTTTACCACCGATGAATTTTTCAATCTTCTCGAGCAGCGGTTTGTAATTGGGGTTGGGAGTTTTGAGGCGGGGGAGGTACGCTCGAGTGAGAATGTCATCGTATACTTCTTCAAAACTTGTTTCACGAAGGCGGTAGAGGGATTGGAACCCTTTGGCATTACCTAATATATCTTTTACTGGTATATAAATGCAAATATGACCCTCTAAACTCAAAAAGTCGTTTGCTCCGTGTTCAAATTCTACACCACTTAAAAAGTCGCCTGATTTGTGATTAAATTCTGCGTTTATCAAACCGTCTACTCTTAGTGTGATTTTGCGCTGCGTAATGGGGTCATCTAAATCAATTTTTGATTGATTAAACCTTTCTCGTAAAAGATGATTCGCTGTGTCTAATTTTAACTTGAATACTTTTTCTATTTTGTATCCGACATAAGAAAAAGCGGATACATATAGGGCATAAATAATTTTTAGTAAATGAGTTTTTCCTGTACCATTTGCCCCTACAAACGCATGTATCCCCTCGCCAAACTCCAGCTCGAGGGAATCAAACGCGGTAAAATTCTCAACCTTCAATCGGGTAATCATGACCTTATCTTACCCGCCCTCGAGCGCTCACTTCACCACCTTCACAAAAAACTTCTGGTCACTCTCGAGCATATGTGCGGCCCAGGCGCGTTTTTTCTCGGCGTTGGTCAAAAGTTGGGTGGGAGCCGCTTGAGGTTTGAAGGCATATTGCACCCAGATAGGCGCTCGAGTGCTCTGCACTAACCCATCACCCTGAACCCGGAAAAAGGTATTGACCCAGAAGTTATGTCCACGCCCGTCGGAGCCATTGGCGTACACCAGCGTGGTGTGAATCACGCTGGGATTGCCGCCACCCAGGCGCACCACCGCGTTAGGGTCGAACAGCAGGGTGTCCAGCGCGGTCACACGGTAGCCTGTGCTGTTTGAAAGCACAAAAACCACCACCGAGCCTTCGGCGGCCAGCCCGTTGCCGCCCCACGGCAGCTCGAGCACATAATCCTCGCGTCCGTCGCGGTTCAGGTCGGCGGTGTACATCCCCTCAAAGTACATCGGCAGGGTCTCGAGCTGGATTTTGACGGCGGCACCCTTTGCGGGTTGCACGGTCAGGGTCGGACCACCCTGTCCAGGGACAAATTTTACGCTCGAGCGCCCAAAGCGCGTCTGACACACCTGCTGGCTCTCGAGGCTGGTCTGGGGTTTCAGGTCCTGGCAAGGCTTGAGCGGCTCGAGTTTCGGATGGCTGCCGAGTGGGTGATACTGGGCCAACATGCTCGGCAAGGCGGCCAACGCACTTGCCACGCTCGAGGCCCACCCACTCGAGGACAACGCCAACATCAAGGCCAGGATTTTATTCATGGCTCGAGTATAGCCGTATCACACAAGGTTTTTTACGCGCTGCCCTGTCTGGAATTTCCACTCGAGAGCAGGGTTAAAACCCACTGAATGGGTCCTCGGCATCTGCGCTATGGGGCAACCCAATGGGTTTCTTGAGTTCCAGTGCGGTCTCGAGCCACAGGTGTCTGGCTTCTTCGAGGTGCTCTAGGGCTTCCTGGGGCGTCTCACCCTGAGTCACACATCCCGGCAAGTCTCGCAAACTGGCCACGTAACCGCCTTCTCGAGCAGGGAGCAAGGTGATGGGATACTCGAGCTTGAGGTAATCATTGAGGGTCATGGTGATTCATCCTTTTTAAACCCCATCCAAGTCTCGAGCACCGCCGCCGCGCCCAGTTTATCCAGGCCCTCGCCCCGGCTCGAGCGGGCTACACACCCGTAACACCCCTTCTTGCAACACCCCTTGTGGCACAGCTCGAGCGCTTTTTGCAGCAACATCGGCAGCGCTTCATAAACCATTGCCATGATGCCCAAACCCCCACGAAAGTTCTCGAAAAAGAACAGGTAATTTTCACGGTCCGCTCGAGCAGCGACGCCCAAATCGGCGGGGTCGCACACCACCGCCAGCGGAATCAGTTTGAGCAAAGTCTGCTCGAGCGTATCCACCACCTTCGGCCCCGCGTTGATGCCCAGCTCGAGCACCCCGGTCTCAAAGGGGGCCGAGACGTGTGGAGCGTCAAAGTAGTGCTTGCTCACCGTCTGGGTGCGGAGTTTGTCCTCGAGCACGCCCCCGCACGCCTCGCAACGCGTTCCCATCTTGCCCGCTTCCGGCTCGAGGTCGCAGTCACGGCAGGCCCGCACCGATTTGCGCCGGAACAGGCCGTAACCGGGGTAGGCCCGCGTCACCTCGCCGCGCCCTAAACGAACCGCCAAATCGCCGCGCACCGTCCAGGGCGTCATCTCGAGCGGCTTCACTTTGACCCGAGCAAAGCCGCGCGTGAACTCTGCCGGGTCAAAAGCCACCGTCTCGAGCAAAAGTGCGGTGTCCTGCCCCACCTTGCGCCACTCGACCACCTCGTGTGGAACGCCCTCGAGCAGGGTTCTGGCCCCGATGTGTTTCTCCAGGCGGGCGTAGTGCTCACTGGGGCTGTCCAGCGCAGCCTTGAAGGCAGAGGCTCCCTCACGCTCGAACCTGCTGCGCTCGAGGGTGTAGAACTTGCCCATCCCGTCGCCGCGTAGACTCCAGCGTGCGGAATCGCTCGAGGGCGGGTGTCCGAACAGACTTAGCACGTCTGGTACAGTCAAACCTCCGGTGCGGCGGTGCTCGGCTACCAGCAGCGCGGCGTGGCGCGGGGCGATGAAGGGATTAAATGGCTCGAGGGGAAGGCGCTCGAGCGGCCCGGTGAGCAGTTCGGAGAAGTTCTCCGGCGTGCTGTAAAAGGCGTCCGAGGGCAGCGCCTCACCGTCGGCGTCGGTGGCGGGCAGCAGCAGCACCAGCCCCGCGCCGCGCCGTCCACAGCGGCCCACCATCTGGCGAAAGGTCATGCGGTTTCCGGGATAACCGTCGAGCAGCACGATATCCAGGTCGCCGATGTCCACCCCGGCCTCGAGCGCGGAGGTCGCAAACATCACCCCGCTCCTCGCCCGTCTGAACTTCTCGAGCCGCTCAGCCCGTCCGCCCGCGCCGGACAGGTACAGGTGAACCTGGTTTTCAAAACTGCTCGAGCGATAATCGGCGTGCAGGCGCACCGCTTTGACCCGTCCACGCAAAAAAACCAGGGTCTTGAGGTCGTTTTCCAGGCTCGAGCGCACCAGCGCGTCCCAGAAGCGGCGCGGCTGACCCCCGTGCGTGGCCAGATAAAAGGATTTTCCGTGTGTGGGCGCACCCGAATGCGAGACCTCGACAAAGTTGTCCAGGCCGGTGAGCTGCCGTGCGAACTCGAGCGGTGCGCCCAGCGTGGCGGTGGACACCACCACTCGAGGGGAGTCTTCGGACCTTCCCAGTTCTCCACTTCGCAAACTCGAGCACAGCGCAAATAACCTTCTCAAGAGTCCAGACACCTCGCTGCCAAAGCCACCCCGGTAGGTGTGGGCCTCGTCCAGCACCACCATTCTCAGATGCTCGAGAAAGGGGTGTAGCACGCCCAGGCCCAGACTCCAGTGCAGCTTGTCCGGCGTGGTGGTGACAATTCGGGGATTCTGGGCAAAAGTCGCTCGAGCCTCGACCCCACCCTCGAAGGCCGCGATAGGAAAGTTGAAACCGCCCAGCGCGTTGAACTCGAGCAGTTTAAGGCGTTGGTCCTGGGCCAGGGCGACGAGTGGGTAAACCAGCAGCGCGGTGGCGTAAGGGTCGCGCTCGAGGGCCGCGAACAGCGCCGGAAAGAAAGCCCCGGTCTTGCCCGAAGCGGTGGGCGTGGTCAGAATCAGGTTTTGCCCGCGCTCGAGCGCCTCAAACGCCGCCACCTGATGTGAGTAAGCGTCCGGGTAGCCAAAGCCCCGTGCCACCGCTGGAGACCAGTTCAGCCTCGAGACCGGAACGGTTCGCGCCGGAGAGGGTTTTTGCCCGTGCAGCAGCGGCGGATTGAAACCGACCAAATCTATCAGGAAGCGCTCGAGCGGGGGGTCGAGCAATTTTTTATCGGCTCGAGTGCGCCGGGTGGGGGGATTTTGCACTCGAGCGGGCATGGGTTCAGTTTACTCGAGGGTGAGGTTAAAGCTTTCGAGAACAGCGGGGTTGAAGTGTCGAACAGTCGGTACACTCAAAGCGTGGAAATGACCGTCTCGCTTCCCGATGAAGTTTTTGAGGCTGCCGAACATCCTACGCTCGAGACCAACCAGATTGACCCGCTGACCGAGGCTATCAACCTTGTAGCAGACCGGGTAGACACTCGGCTCGAGCCTGGTTTGAAGCAGTTGCAACGAGCCACACTCGAGCGTCAGAGATGACCCAAACTGTAGAACACTATTTCCTCGAGTCTCGGATAGACTGCGTTTAATTCAAGGGTTGTGAGAACTGCTCACCTCCATCAACTTCTGTATGCCCACCTTACAAAGCGCCACTCGAGCAGGGATGTATGTCCAAACGTGGCAAAGCAGCGAATAAGGATAAGATTGAGGTACAGTGAGTACCTTTCAGCACAGCGCGTTTTTTGCCCATGAATTGACCCGCAGGCGGGGTTCAGACGAAGAGGACAAGTTTGCAGGTGCGTTGATTGACGCACAGGTAGACCTGAACCCCCATCAGGTCCAGGCGGCCCTGTTTGCCTTTAGCAGTCCACTCTCAGGGGGCGCGATTCTGGCCGATGAAGTGGGCCTGGGAAAGACCATTGAGGCTGGACTGGTCATCTCACAGAAGTGGGCCGAGCACAAAAGGCACATCCTGATTATCACGCCCGCCAACTTGCGTAAACAGTGGCTTCAAGAAATGGAAGAGAAGTTCTTCCTACCTATCCAGATTCTCGAGACCTCGAGCTGGAATGCAGCGGTCAAGCGGGGAGAATCCAACCCTTTTGACCTCCCTAAAATCGTGATTTGTTCGTACCAGTTTGCGGTTCGTCAGAAAGCACTGTTGCGGCGTACACCCTGGGACCTGGTGGTGATGGATGAGGCACACCGCTTGCGGAACGTCTATAAGCCTTCCAACATCATCGGGAACGCCCTCAGAGACGCGCTTCAAGATGTTCCAAAACTACTGCTCACCGCCACGCCGCTACAAAACAGCCTGCTCGAGCTTTTCGGGCTGGTTAGTTTGATTGACGAGCGGGTCTTTGGAGATGTGAGCAGTTTTCGGGAGCAGTACGCCCATCTGAACAACCCCACCACCTTTGCTCAGCTCAAGGCCAGAATTGCCCCGCTGTGCCACCGCACGCTTCGCAAGCAGGTCACACAGTATGTCAACTATACCCAGCGTCACGTTCTGGTGCAGGAGTTCACCCCGCACCGCGACGAACAGGCCCTATACGAGCAGGTGAGTGGGTTTTTACAACGTGAAACTCTGGGTTCGCTGCCCAACAGTCAGCGCACACTCATCACCTTGATTCTTCGCAAACTGCTGGCCTCGAGTTCATACGCCATTGCGGGCGCACTGGGCAGCATCCGGGACCGGGTAAAGGGCGACCTGAAGCGGGTTCCGGCTGGCTGGCTCGAGGACGATTCCATTCAAGACGACCCGGCTCAGGACTATCTGGCACAGGACTACGAAACCTTTTCCGAGACCGCAGACGAATGGCAAGACGACGACCCACCCCTTTCAGCAAAACAGCGGGCTTTGCTCGAGGAGGAAGTGCTCGAACTCGAGCGCCTGCTCTCGGACGCTCAGAGCATTGGGCAAAACGCCAAGGGTGAGGCCCTGTTAGCCGGCTTACAGCGGGCCTTTGCTGACGCAGTGCGCCAGGGTGCTCAGCGTAAGGCCATCATTTTTACCGAGTCTTGTAAAACCCAGGATTACCTCTTGGCTTTGCTCGAGAAGGGCGGTTACGCGGGCAAGGTGGTACTGTTCAATGGCACCAACACCGACAAAGGCAGCAAGGCTGTTTACCAAAAGTGGCTCGAGGCGCACAAGGATACCGATAAGGTGTCCGGGTCGCGCACCGCCGACATGCGAAGCGCCCTGGTAGACGAGTTCCGGGACCACGCCGAAATCATGATTGCCACCGAAGCCGGGGCCGAGGGCATCAATTTGCAGTTCTGCGCTCTGGTGGTCAATTACGACCTCCCCTGGAACCCGCAGCGCATCGAGCAGCGCATTGGGCGCTGTCACCGCTATGGCCAGAAACACGATGTGGTGGTGCTCAACTTCCTCAACAAGGGCAACGAGGCGGACAGGCGGGTATACGAACTGCTCAGCGAGAAGTTCAAACTGTTCGAGGGTGTTTTTGGCAGCAGTGACGAGGTGATTGGGGCTATTGGCAGCGGGGTGGATTTCGAGAAGCGGGTAGCAGAAATTTATCAGAAATGCCGCACACCGCAGGAAATCAGCGCTGCCTTCGACGCACTGCAAGCGTCGCTGAGCACTGAAATCAGCGACGCAATGACCCGCACCCGCACCGCCTTGCTCGAGAACTTTGACGAGGAGGTCCGCGAGAAGCTGAAGCTCAGGCAGGAAGAAAGCCGTGAGCAACTGAGCCGCTTCACTCGCCTGCTTATGAACCTGACCCGCATTGAACTGGGTGAGCAGGCTACCTTTGATACGCCCCACAGCTTTTTGCTTCACTCGCCTCGAGCCGACGTTGCCGCTGGGCGTTACCTGATTCCCGCCCGAGACGAACGGCTTCGGGAGCAAGACGGCCCTACCCTACCGGGAGAGCACCGCTACCGTCTGGGACACCCGCTGGCCCAGCACCTGCTCGAGGGGGCTAAAAGCCGCCCACTGGCGCTCGAGCCGCAACACCTGACCTTTGATTACGAGGCCCGCCCCAGTGGGCGTATCGGAGCGCTCGAGGGTTTGCGGGGTAGGGCTGGCTGGCTGAGTCTGGCGCTCTACACCGTCACTGCACTAGGCCAGACCGAGGAACACCTGCTGTGGAGCGCCACCCTGGACACGAATACGGCTTCGGGCGAGGTGTTGTCACTCGAGGTGGCTCAAAAACTCTTCGATTTGCCCGCCACCGCCACCCCCACCTTTGAAACGCCGCCTACCACCCTGTACGGTTTTCAGGAAGACGCCCGCAGACAGCGCCGTGAGGCCATCAACACCCGCAACCTACGGGCCTTTGAGGACGCCGCCGCCCGCATTGACGCCTGGTCCGAAGACCTGAAGGTGGGACTCGAGCGCGACATCAAGGAACTGGACCGCTTGATTAAAGAAGCCCGCCGCGCCGCCACCACTGCCGCCACCCTGCAAGCCAAGCTCGAGGGGCAAAAGCAGGTGCAAGACCTGGAAAAGAAGCGCACGGTCAAGCGCCGCAACCTGTTTGACGAGCAAGACCGCATTGATGCGGAGCGGCAGGAACTCATTGAGGGACTCGCGGCCAAGCTCGAGGAGCGCGAGGAATTGAAGCCGCTGTTTACCATTCGTTGGAGTCTGAAATGAATGAGCCATTTACTCGACCTGTAAAATTGCGCGTCAACGTGCTCAAAGATGAAGAACGTGAGCGCGTAGAAGCCGCTCTGAGTCGAAGATTTCTTGATACTAACCTGATTGCCGATATTCCAGACCAACCCGGAAAATCACCTCAGAGTCCTGAAGACAAACGGAAAAACAGACTTTCAAAAGCTTTGGCAGCCTACACCGTGGCCCATCTCTGTCGTATCTCCGAAAAAGAGGGGGTAGAGTGCGTTGTAGATGGAGACGAGGACAACGGTATTGATGCTATTTACTTGTCCAAAGACACCGTATATCTTGTACAGGCCAAGTACAAAAGAGGTGAGCCAGACAGAGACGAGGACATCAGTCCATTTCTCCAGGGTGTCCGTGAGCTGTTAGAGGGCGAGTACAAAAATTTTAAGAACCCGCTTTTCTTAGCTATTAAGGACGAGGTTGAAGAGGCTATAGCTGACCCCGATATAAAGACGTGCTTGATTTTTACGCATATGGGTAGAGCCATAGAAAACCATGCACTCACGGCCATGCAAGATTTCTGTTTGGATACAGGCAGTGAGCATCGAGACATCAATGGACAGCTCATCCATGCGGCTCTGTTGTCGGACGAGTCTCCCAAAGGTGTCAAAAGAAGTTTTATTCTCGAGCACCACCGATATACAGAAACAGCCCCAAGAGTGGCTTTCGGGTTGATTACGGTTCAGCAACTCGCGGAGCTTTTCCACGAATACGGCACGCTCATCTTTGACCAAAACATTCGTAGCTTCTTGGGGCGCAATACCCTAAGCCGCGAAATTGAGGCTTCGCTTCGCTCAAATCCTTCGTTGTTTGCCCATTACAACAACGGAATCACCATGATTTGTAAGCGGCTCAGTGTTCCTACAACCAAGAATCGTGTTCAGGCTCAATACAAGGTTCAGGGGTTATCCATCGTCAACGGAGCGCAAACAGTGGGCAGTATCGCTCAAGCCATCCCACGCGGGGACCCCAACCCACCCCATGCTCACGTCATGCTGACGATTATTGAAACGGAGGGGGCGGGGGACACTTTTGCAGTGGATGTGACCCGCACACGCAACACGCAAAATCCGATTCCTCGAGAAGCCTTTGCAG
>Ga0209511_1001026_pt1 | contig 25663 bp, 27 predicted proteins | sample SSSSmetaG_FD_184141 | JGI IMG/M metagenome (GOLD analysis project Ga0209511, IMG submission 184141) | Glacier valley bacterial and archeal communities from Borup Fiord, Nunavut, Canada, to study Microbial Dark Matter (Phase II) - ​SSSS... | ecosystem: Environmental > Aquatic > Freshwater > Ice >... | reverse complement strand
GAACTTTCAGCCCGGCGGGTAGTGGTGGTGGACGCGATTGATGCCAATTCCACCCTGATTTTCGGGCTGGTAGGTGGCTTGACCCTGATAGTTGCGGCTTTGCCCTTCTGGTATGCTCCGGCTCGTAACTCCCAGCAAATCTCTCAATCGGGCCTGGTAAGGTAATAACTATTTGAAATATGGCTACCTTGAACTGAATATTTTACCGCAGAGACTCGCAGAAAACTAAAAGTTAATCTGTGTCTCTGCATTTCTGTGATTAAACTCAGGGTGTATATTTGAGAAAGGCTAAATGGAAATGGATCACTCTATAACCAAACAAGATAAAATAATTCTGTTGGCTTTAGGGTTGGCAAGTTTGGCGATTATTGTAACTCTTTTTGGTACTATTATCTTCGGACTACGAGAGGGAACATTCATCATTGACGGTTCGGGATCTGGCCCCGCCGACGAAATAGGGGTGATTTTAGACGATAAAGCGATGGTGATTGAGGTTGCAGCGGGTAGCGAGGCGGAAAAAGAGGGTCTTAAAGTTGGCGACAAAATTCAGGGGGTGGATGGGGTGGCTCTGGACACCGCCGCTAAGGTCAACAAGGCTATCCAGGATAAATTGGAGGCCCGCCAGAAGGATAAGTATGACACAAAGGCCCTAAAGCTCCTGCCTATTCTGGTAGAGCGGAACGGGGTTAAATCAACCATAAATATTAATGTGGCGGCTCCAGCTAATTCAAAACCGGGGCCAACTCCCACCCGCAATTCCCAGCAAATTCCCAGCCGGGCCTAGCCATTTTTGAACAACTCTTGAAATAATCCCTCTTTCCAGATGCTGGCAGGAGGGATTTCGTTATCAAGGCTGATTCGATTTTCAGTAGATAGGGTTGCATCGGTTTAATGGATGAGTATAATAAGGTTATGGATGATGTTAAGGCCCTAAGTACAATAGAAGCATATTTCGCCAAGCGGGTCTCGAAAGCTGAGTATGAATTCGCCTTGCAATATTTCGCCACAACCCCCGCCACTCGTTCGCGGCTGGCGAAGCTTTATCGTGAGCTGGTAGAGCCGGGGGGGATTAGTTGCGAACAATGCCAGGATGAGATGGCTTATTTCCTTGACCCGGTGGTCCGCCTGGAAATGAGCAAGGCGGCCCGTGAAAGTTTCCTGTTGCATCTTTCACAGTGTGAAGCTTGTGCCGAGGAGTATCTGGAACTAGCCGCCTTTGCCGAGAAATCACAGGATGTTGTAGCCCCTTCGTTCAAAGTACCGGGTTTAAGTCCTATCCCCTGGCCGCAAAACCTACACCCCCAAATCAGCTCTTCCCCTGGTTTGCCGGGTTTTAGAATTCACTTTACTCGGCCTGAGTTTGCTTCGCTCAAAGCTGTTGCCGAGGAAAAGGCCGCCTATTCAGTGGATACCAAAACCACAACCCTTTTTTCCCATCAACTGGATAAACTTGAGTTAAAGGGGGTTGCTACCCGTATTTCAGCCCAACTTTGTGAGGTCACAGTAACTTTGCGGGGTGGCCCTTTGCCCGTAAATCTAACTTCCCGAATTATTTTATCCTATGACCAGACCCGCCTTGAAAACCCCCTTGACTCAACCGGGGTGGCCTCTTTCCCCCCACTCCCGATTGCAGCCCTGCCTAAACTCGAAATCGAAGTAGTCGTATCCAGCCTAAATTAGGCGTAAGGGTTTTAATAACCATATCTGGTTGACTAAGGTTTGGAGTTGGAAAAGTGAAGATGTTGGTATAAATTCATCACGGCGAAAGTTTCGGTTTGGAGTTAGGGCGCTAATACGGGTGAATTTGAATTCAACGGGGATAAGGCTGGGGTACAGGGATTCGAACCCCAACTTACTGATTCAGAGTCAGCTGTCCTACCGTTAGACGATACCCCAAAGCTATAATAATTTTGCGCGCCTATATGAATAACATATTAGCCCCTGATTGTCAACTTTGGATTAGGAAAACAGGCTTAAAACAGAGGGTTTGAATAAGGTCTAATCGTAGGGGTGGGTTTTAAACCCATCCAATTTTAGATACTCGATTTTAGGTCTTACTCCCCAAAAGCGGCGGCACGTTGTCACCAATGCGTTGCCAGAGCTGGATTTCGCGAGGTTTGCCTCTTACCTCGTCTACTTGCCCTTTTACCACCACACTTTTTACCAGTTTCCAGCGACCATCCTGCTGCACAAAATCTATCGGCAACTTGCCCTGGATATTGTTTTCCTTGAGATAAAGGGCGCGAGCTTTGGTATCAATCAGGAAATATTCTACCGCTTCGGCAGGTGGATGATACAATGCCAGGGGGAAATTGTAAATATACTGGCGCGGCAACAGATGGGGCGCGAGAAACGAACTGGCCGACACCGAAGCATTTAGCGGCACTAATTTGACCAGAGCGTTGGTAGCACTAACCATTTCCTTCTTCTCGGCATGCCGCACCACCCCCGGCAAGGGATTCTTGTGGGTCACTTGCACCAGGGCCACAAACAGCAGCAACAAAACCACTACCCTCGAAAGGCTTGCCAGTTTCCACTTGCCTATTTTAAGCCTGTCGCTTTGTTTCCACTTTTGCAGCAATTTCAGCAGATTATCTGCCCCGTATATCGCTCCTATTATTAGCCCAAATAACATCAGAGCCGAATAGTGGCTGGTATAGTCGAACTGGCTTTTGCGACTACTCAGCAGGTTTATACCTACAATCGGCAGGGCGAACAGCAGCGCGCTAGGGCTGAACAGGCTCAGGAAGGCGAAGGGCAGCAACATCATCACCAGATACACCAGCTTTTCGGGCGTGAACATCCGTTGGGCCGTTTTTAGGGGGTTCTTGACGGAATTTATCACTACTTCTGGCAGGTTCTTACCCAGGTCGCCGTAGGTGGTGCTGATAATCGTTTCAGTGCCACTGATAAAGTTAATCTGTTCTGGCGATAGTTGCACCGGGCGCACTTCCGGCGGCACCACCATATTCCCCGGCTGAATAAACGAGGGCAGGACAAAGGCAAAGACTGTCACAAAATAAAGCGGGGCAAGGATTAGCGGCGGCAACCAGAATTTGAGGGGGGCGCGTCTGAGTAGCCCATAAATCCCAAAAACCGCTACCACCAGCGAAACCTCGGTGCGGGTACTCATCGCCAGCAAGGCAAACAGGAAAAAGGGCCACAATTTGCGTTTCTCGAAGAAATAAAAAGCGTATAACAGACAGACCAGCCCCATCGCCCGCATGTTAAAGGGCAACAGGTTGAAATATTCCAAAGTGGGGTTAGCGAAATAGGCCAGCGCAAAGACCAAACCTACCGGGCGGCTCTTGAACCTATCACGGGCCAACCAGAAGATGGGCAATGCCCCCAATGCCAGAACAATTGTCTCCAGGGCGAACAAAGTGTGGGGCGAGGGTAACAGCCAGTAGAACGGCGCAAACAGCACCAGCCCCGGCATAAAATCCACCGTGAAGGCAATCGTTGAGTAGTTAAAATCGCTCAATTGCATAAAACGGCCTTCGCTGGTGTTCCAGAGTGGTTGTTCAAAATAAACCTGGTCGTAGCCCGTCTGGTAGGTTTCCCACTTGTAAGCCGAGGCCACACTGAAAGTTATGATGTATAGACAGACCAGCCCAAACAAAATCCGCCCGGCGTGGTTATCCAGCAAGCCGTAAATCCGTTGCCAAAGGGTAGGGTGCGGCAAAACCTCAATTGGGGCTATAGATTCAGTGGAAACGCTCTTGAATACCATATCGCCGGATGCTTCGGCCAAATTTTTCCTCTCCCTGTCAGTTGTGGTTGCTAAAACAAAAAATTCCAAATCAGCGCGACCAAAGTATAGCACCCCCCAAAAAGAGGGTCAAGGAAGGGGTTAAGATTAGGGGGTTAGTTTCGTTGTTCAGGTGAAGGGTGAGGTATCAGGCGTTCACGGGGCGGGCGCGGCGGTTTGGTGGGGAATTTCACCCGTTGGTAGAGGGTCGCAATCGGGATTTCGAGGCCCAAACTCTCCAATTTAAGCTTTTGAGTTGGGTCGGTATAGGTACGGAGTTGCCAGCTACTATCCGGCTGTTTCTGGTAACACTCAAGGTAGACCTGATTTTGCTCGATAATCAGGTAAGTTTGGAAGCTTGGCAGGGCGCGATACAACAAAAATTTATCGGCGCGGTCATAATTACGGGTGCTGGGGGATAAAACCTCCACCAGCAACATTGGATTAGTGATAATGTCATCCCGCCCCGGCCTAAACTCCACTTCGCCGCAAACCACCGCCGCATCGGCGTAGGTATGCAAGCCGTTAGCCTTCACCGCTATTTTCATGTCGCTATTAAAAACCTCACAACTCTTGCCCCGCAGAGCTATCGCTAATTCCAGACAGATGTTAAGGCCAATCCGACTGTGGTTAGCCGAGCCGCCCGCCATTTGGAAAATCTGACCCTGATAATATTCACTTTTTAGGTGAGCCTTTTCTTCAAGGGTCAGGTACTCTTCGGGGCTGTAATATTTTTCGGCTAGTTGGGTCATTATTACTTTCTCCGGGTTTTTGTTTCTAACTCCAGAGTGCGGGCCTCTTTGCGTTCGGCTAACTTTTCGGGGCTATACACGCCCTGATAGGAGGGAGGGAGTAACTCGGCGACCTTGCCCATCATAATATCAGTCAGTTCTTCGATGCTGAGTTTCTGGCCGTTTTCATTGGTTCGGGAGAGCTTGTAGGGCTTACCGACCCGTACCACCACCTTTGGACGGGCGAAGAAGCCAGCGCGTTTGCGGGCAATATATTCCGTGCCCGTAATACCCACCGGGACAATCCAGGCATTGCTACTCAGGGCAATCAGGGCCGCCCCATTATGACCCTCGGCTAACTGCTGGGTTTTGCTGCGAGTGCCTTCGGGGAAAATGCTGAACATCGCCCCCTTCTTGAGCAAATCAATCGCAAACTGAACAGCCTTGCGGTCTGCCGTGCCACGCTTTACCGGGAATGCCCCCACCAGACGAGCCCAACCACCCACAAACGGTGTGTCCAGAAACTCGGTTTTTGCCATAGTGTAGAAAGGGCGGGTAACCAGATTATGGATATTTGGCAAATCCCACATACTGAGGTGGTTTGAAGTAATCATCACCCCGATTTTCTGGCGGGGAATATTCTCGCGCCCGATAACGGTGCAATCACTCACCATAAAAACCAACGTCCGGCCCACAAACCAGCCGAGGTCAAACAACCATTCGTGGAGCAGCCACCAGACAGCGTATTTGATTTTGTTCCAAATATTTTGCATAAACTAATCCACTAAAGGGGCGAGTGCGGCCTTAACCTGGGCCAACACCTCGTCCTGGCTAAGATTGTCAGTATTGATATAAAGTGCGTCATCAGCAATAACGAGCGGGGCAATAGTGCGCTGGCTATCTATCCGGTCACGTTGCTCAAGGCCATGTTTGGCTTGCTCGGCGTTTAGCTGCCCGGATTGACGCACCCGCCGACTGGCCCGCACCTCCGGCGAAGCGTCCAGATAAATTTTTAGGTTGGCATCAGGCAAAACCACACTGCCAATATCGCGCCCAATCATCACGATTGTCCCGGCTTGTTCGGCTATTTCGCGCTGCTTGCTTACTAACTCGCTCCGCACCTGGGGGACGGCGGCTACTTGCGAGACAATCGCCTCTACCTCCGGTGAACGCACCTCTTGGCTGACATCCTCACCATCCACCATCACGGTATACTGGCGACCATCGGCGGCTTCGGCGGGAGTAGCCTCGCGGGTACTGAAATCCATCGCCTTTGCTAGACGGGCCAGGCCATCTTTATCCTCAAGGACGGTATTAGTACGCAAAGCCAGCAAAGAAACGGCCCGATACATCGCCCCGGTATCCAGGTAGGGACACTCAAGTTGGGCCGCTAACATTTGACCAATGGTAGTTTTACCCGCTCCGGCAGTCCCGTCAATTGCAACCTGTAACCTGGACATTCCGCTCACTCTTTAGTATCTCGTCTGATAGTTTTTTTGCGTTCGGTAGGGCCACCGCCCCGTTTATTTGGTCTGCCGGCGGCATCGGGCGGTTGAACCAATCTGGCTCCTTTGGGTGGGGGTGCGGCGGGGCCACCTCTAGGACTACGACTCTTGCCTGGAGTGGCGGGTGTGCCGGGGCGGGCCGGACGACCTGTGGCGGCGGTTCGGGAAGGTGCGCCGGGACGGGAGGGGGCAGTCGGGCGGGTGGTACGAAATCGGTTATCCCCCTCTGGCCCAACCTTACGGATGGTGGTTGCGGCTGAGGGACGTTCGGTACGACTAACAGGTGGCCCAGCCTCGCCTTGTTTACGAGCGGCCTCGGCCTCCCGCAGCAAGGTTTTGATTTCCTCCTGGGTGAGTTTGCGAGTTTTGCCCGAAGCCAACTCGCTCAGTTTTAGCGAACCGTAGCGCACTCTGGTAAGTTCCAGCACGGGATGCCCGATTGTTTCCGCCATCAAGCGCACCTGTCGCTTTTTCCCCTCTTTCAGGATAAATTTCACCAATGTATTGGAGCCGTCATGCCGGATAAACTCTATACGAGCGGGGCGGGTGCGGTGCATCTCGATTTCCCCGGTCTGCGAATTCTCTACCGGGATTTGCACTCCCTCCCGCAAATCGTCCAGCTTTTTCAGACGCATAAAGCCATCCAGCAGAGCCACATACTCTTTTTCCACCCCATAGCGCGGGTGCATCAGAGCGTTAGCAAAAGTTCCATCGTTGGTTAATAACAACAAGCCTTTGGTATCGGCATCCAACCGCCCAATCGGGAATAGCCGTTCGTCAGTATCCACCAAATCCATAATGGTCGGGCGGCCTTGCGGGTCGCTGACGGTGCTGAGGTAGCCCACTGGTTTGTTCAAAACCAGATAAATTTTCTTCGCGCTGGCACTGGCCTTAATCGCGATAGGATGGTCGTCCACCAACACTTTATCGGTGGCAGGGTTAACCTTAGTGCCGGGTTGGGTGACGATTTTCCCGTTTACCCGCACCCGCCCCGCCGCAATAAGCTGCTCACAGGCGCGGCGACTGGCAACCCCGGCCTGTGCCAGCACTTTTTGTAATCTTTCGCTATTATCGTTATTATCTATTACTCTATCCGCCATTCCTTTTACCGTTTCGCTAATGTCTGTACACGGCCTAATTATAACAGTTTTCCGGGCATCAGGCGCGAGAATTCAGGATTTTGAATCTCTAAGGGATACATTCCCCGCCGCTTGCGGCGCAACCTTATTGGAGAAAGTATCGTTTGGTCAAAAATTGGCTAAATACCCCGTCGCTTGCGGCGGGGTGGCTTTATTTTTTAGATATTTGATTTTAGATTAAAAAATACACAAGAACAAACTGTTCTGTTGTTGTGCTTATGCTTAAATGCGTATGTTTAATTGTATATGATTCGTAGGCTATAAACTTCCGCCCTCCTCGGAAACCCACTTCCTGGGGGGCGGAAGTAGAGTTCCGGGGGGTAGTATTAAATTATTACCCTTGTGGATAATTCTTGTGGATAAGCGGTGGATAAAAATGTTAAGAGGTTATTTGATAGTTGTTGAGGGTGCTGTTCCAGCGGGCTTTCAGGGCGGAAAAAGCCTCAAGGTGTTTCTGCCAGATTTCGGGATTTTGCAGACTGCTATAAAAACCAAAGTCGTTTTCTCCCGCAACCGGGTAAACCGAGCGCACTAACCGCAATAGTTGGGCTTGCAGCATCGCGGGTAATTCTGGACTGGCAGGGCGATTTTTGAGCAAAGTTTCCGCTAGAGGTAGCGGATTATCAGGGGGTGATAGGGGGGTGGGCCGGATTACACAATTACGCTCACAAAACTCTATCTGACTCAGGGGGTTTTGGGGTAGCCCGCCCAGGTTGAAGCCAGGTGAGATAAGCAACGGCACATCTTCGACCAGTGCCAGGGGGAAAAGCGGAAAATCTTTTTCGGGAAAGCTAGGATAAACTACCGGGCTGCCTGTGCGAATGGTGGGGAATTGCAAGTTAGCTGATTTTGGCACAAAAAGCAGTCGTAGCAACAAAACCAGCCGGGTGCTATCATCCAACCAATTACCGCTTGCCTCGGCCTTTTGCCAGAAAGCCCGTAAACTTACTAACGCCTGTTCTTTACCAAGCGGCTGTAGCAAGTTCACGGCTTGTAGGTGACTCAGTGGGTCAAAAGTATAACCATCCCACTTTGAGCAACGACTAATTGCATCTATCGCTGTTTTTTCATCCACCCTGCAATCCTTTTATTCCCCTTCCCTGTGAGGGAAGAGGGCTAGGGGGTTAAGTTTGATTTAGGCTGGCGTGTGGGTATTATTAGCCCCACAGTTGTCCCAGACCCCGCCCGCATGCCGGGTTAGCAGGGACGTGCCAAGGTTGCCGGGTTGGGTGGTAGTGGCCTGTAAATCTCCGGCATCCCGTACTCCGCCCGCTGTAAAGTTGGCGGCGGGCTCAAGATTATTGATAAAGAAAACATTGGCATTCATTGACCAGTTTCCCTTGAGACCCGGCCTCCGTAGTCTACTCCAGATGTCATTCACCGCCCCCAGATTCGGCGTTACCTGCCCTGCCGCGTTCACCCGCCATGCTTCCCAGTAGCGAGGTGTCTGCACGACCTGATTATTAGCCGAACCGTTGCAATTCTGAGCATTGTAGACATTATTGATTTCCTGAACAATAAAGCCATCGCGCCCGGTAGTATTCCAGCCAATTTGCCAGAGGAACTCGCCCGCCGGGTTATGGTGCGGGCCATCGGTAACATTTTCCGTGATAGTTACATTGGGGCTAGGTGCAGGAACGGCAGTACCAAAACGCTGATCGAGGTTTTCCATCGTGACCGGCCCAACCACCCCATCGCCATCGCGCCCTAAAAGCTGGGAGTTACGTTGAAAACTCTTGACCGCTCGACTGGTCTCCGAGCCAAAATTTGCATCTGCGCCAAAGCGGGGTAGCTTGAAGCCTAAATCAATCAAGGCTTGCTGGATTTTCCTGACATGTTCGCCGTTCTGCCCCCGCCGCACCGCTCGCTCGTCGTCAAAGGCCGCTTCCAATTCGGGGTCGCCACTGAAGCGGGGCGAGGCCAAATCATGCCCGTCGCCAATGGTTCGTTCTATCGTGGCGATTCCGCCCAGCCCCGCACTTCCAGCCGTTTCCGAAACCGGGGAGGACGCTTCTTCAGTTTCGGCCCCATTATCGCCACAATGACAGCTTGGGCCACAACCACAAGCCCCTTCTTGTCGCTCAGGAGTGCCACCATAACCAACCTCCGCCTGACCCAGCTCTTCTGGGTTAACCCCTACCTTTAAGCCGCCCGTTGTCCCGCCTTTAATAGAGCCTAGCAAGCGTTGCACTTGCCGATTGCCGACAGTTCGGGCGACCTGTTGCACAATGTTGCGGCGTTGGATCGGGGAAACGTTCCCACCGAGCAAGGCCATCGCTCTAGCCCCATAAGGACTGGTAGCGGCTTTTTCAACTCTTTCGTCGCTTGAATCGCGGTTGGTTAGTTGGTTCTGCGGTTTGGCTGATAGACTTTGTAGAGGCATTTGGCTAACTCCTGAAAAAATTTAGTAGTTAGAAGTGAGTGTTACGAAGGTAGGATGTGGTGAGGCTAAAAGATGAGAACTTGTAGTTGCTTCAAATTTACTTTACCCATTTTATCAAACGTTATATAAGACCACTGGTTTCACTTTACAATAGAAATTTTAGGCCGTCAATGATATTAATCATTAGTAATCTATTATTAGCTATCAGAAACCATCCATTTCAATTATGCACCACCACCGGGGAATATTGTATAATGGAGCAGTGAGCGTAAGGGAAGACTACTAAAACCAATAATTAGCTTTAGCTATATAGCAAAAAAAATAGAAGGAGTCAGTCAATGCCGATTGAAAAAGTCGGGGTTATGGGCTGTGGCTTAATGGGGAGCGGTATCGCGCAGGTGGCGGCTCAATCAGGCTTTCAGGTAGTGGTGGGTGAGGTTAACGAAAATTTCCTGGGCAAAGGTATAGGCCGCATCCAGGGGTTTATTGGCAAAGACCTCGAAAAGGGTAAAATCAGTAAGGATGAGGCTGAGGCCACCCTGAAACGCTTGAAAGGTACGATTAACCTGGAAGATTTTGCCGATTGCGACCTGATTATCGAAGCGATTATCGAGAATATGGACGAGAAGCACAAACTCTATAGTGCCCTTGACCGCCTTTGCAAACCCGAAACGATTTTTGCCAGCAACACTTCCTCGTTAACCGTCATTGAAATGGCTGCCAGTACCAAACGCCAGGACAGGTTTGCCGGGTTGCACTTCTTCAACCCCGTGCCAATTATGAAGTTGGTTGAAGTCGTCAAAACTATTACCACCAGCGACGAAACTATCGCAACCCTGATGGAATTTTCCGGCAAGATGGGCAAAAAGGCCATTCTGGCAAAGGATACGCCCGGCTTTGTAGTAAACCTGTTGCTAGTACCCTATATGCTGGATGCAATTCGGGCTCTGGAGTCGGGGGTTGCCAGTTGCGAGGATATTGACGAGGGCATGAAGTTGGGCTGTGGGCATCCGATGGGGCCGCTTACTTTACTGGACTTTGTAGGGTTGGATACTACTTATTATATCGCCAACATTATGTATGAGGAATTCAAGGATAGCCGTTACGCCGCCCCGCCCTTGCTCAAGCGGATGGTGCTGGCGGGGCAGTATGGTCGCAAGTCTGGCAAGGGTTTTTACGATTATTCCAAAGTTTAAAATAATTGTAGGGGCAGGTCCCCGTGCCTGCCCAAAATATAGTTACCCCTATCTACAATAGAGGAAGGAATACGCCGTGAGTTACGAGACAATTCTGGTGGAACGCGACGAAGCTGAGAAAATCGCCACCGTAACCGTGAATCGGCCTGACAAACTCAACGCCTTGAGTTCGGTGGTTTTACGTGAATTGGTCGAAGCCTTTGACGAATTAGAAAAAGACCCGAATGTGCGGGCGGTGATTATGACCGGGGCTGGCTCGAAAGCTTTTATCGCTGGGGCAGATATTTCCGAGCTTAACAAGCTGCCCAGCGCGGCGGACGCTGCCAAGCACGCTCGTTTAGGTCAATCGGTCACTTTCAAGATTGAGCGGTTAAATAAGCCCGTGATTATGGCGATTAATGGTTTTGCGCTAGGGGGCGGTTTGGAATTGGCGATGGCGGGTGATATTCGGATTGCTGCTGATACCGCCCAGGTGGGCCAGCCCGAAATTGACCTGGGAATCTTTCCCGGTTTTGGCGGGTCGCAACGCTTGCCTAGACTGGTTGGGCCGGGTATGGCTAAGATTATGATTTATGGTGGGAAGCGCATCAACGCTCAGGAGGCTTTGCGAATTGGGTTGGTGGATGTGGTTGTGCCTGCCGATTCGCTGCTGAACGAAGCCCGAAATATGGCTAAACTTTTCGCCAGCAAACCACCCATTGCCCTGAGTCTGGCTAAAGCTGCCATTAACGAAGGGCTGGAAATGGATTTAGACCGCGCCTGTGGTCTGGAGGCCGACAAGTTCGGGATTGTCTGCGCTACTGAGGATAAGGCCGAGGGGACTGCCGCTTTCCTCGAAAAACGCAAAGCAGAATTTAAGGGGAGATAGGAAAGGATGAAGTAGGAAGGATGAAGGATGAGAAACGCAGGGGCAAGAATAAGTAGGAGCAGGCTCTGTCCTGCGATAAATCGGATGACGGAGCATCCTCCTACGAATGTCCCCGATTTATCCTGTTCATTTTTGTTAATTTTAATTGTTACCCGTTAGTGAGTGGATGGAGGTTTTGGAATTGCAAAGCAGTGTAGAGGATGAGAAGGCTCAGAAGTTGGCGGCTCTGCGGGTAGAAATTGACCGTATTGATGCCGAGGTGGTGGAGTTGATTGGGCAACGCGCCCGGATTGTGGAGCAGGTGGGCCGCCTCAAACCCAGCGTGGAAAAAGTGCGGGTGCCAGAGCGCGAGAAACAGGTTTTAGACCGGGTTTCGCAAATGGCGGCAGAGCGGGGGGTTGACCCGGCTTTTATCGAGCAGTTGTACCAGTTGATGTTCAATTATTTTGTAGACCATCAGCAGGAACATATCCGACAACGGGCAGATGAGGAGTAGTTTGTGCAACTCGATGCGAAATTAACTTTCCGGCGGGGATTGGCGGAGGATTTGCCCCAGGTGCGGGAGGTCTCCAAAGATGTCTGGGATGGGCACGATTATATGCCTCATATCTGGGAGGAGATTGTCAAAGACCCAGAACTGGCGGTGTTTGTGCTGGAAATTGAGGGGCAGATAGCCGGGTTTTATTGTTTGCAAACCCTCCAAAGTGAAAAGGGCCGGAGTGGTTATTGGCGCGGCGTGCGGGTGGCTACTCCCTTCAAAGGTCGGGGGTTGGCGGGGCGAATGGTGGAGCATGCGATTGCCGAAAGCAAAGCGCAGGGGTTTTATGAGCTTACCTATTCCACTGCCGATAATAATAGCGCGATGCACCGCCTGGGCGAGCGTTTTGGATTCCGCTATGTCGCTCTTTTTACCCATTATCAAGCCCGGCCGTTAGCCGAAAAATCTCAGCCTGAAATCACCGCGCAGTTCAGGCCGCTAACTCCGGCTGAATTTGAGCTAGGCTGGGCTTATACCCAAACTACTCCTGACTGGAAAAAAAGTGAGGCTACTTATGCGGACGATTGGATTTGGAAACATCTTGATAGAACGGTTTTCAGGAAACGGTTGGAAAAAGCTCAGGTTTACGGCACTTTTGAGGTAGAAGGTTTACAAGCTATAGCCATGTTTGATAAAACCGATTGGGATGGCGAGCCAGTGATATTGCTGGAATGGTTGGATGGTACGGCGGAAGCTTTAACCCCGTTAGTGCGCCACTTATACCAGCAAGCCAATTTTGAGGCCCTTTCTGACCAAAAGGCGGCGATTACTACGATGCTGGTCGCCAACCAGAGCCGCGACCAGATTTTGCAGGAAAACGGCTTCCTTCCGGTACTTACCGAGTTCATGCGCTATTACGAGTTGGAGTTAAAAGTAAGGGGTTAAAGGAGTCAGAATTCAGGAGTCAGGAGTCAGAATAAAGAAGCCAAAATTTTGCAGGGGCGTGGTCGCCGCGCCCTTTCAGAAATTTTAAATTTTCCTAACACCTAAAGGCTGAAAGCTGCTTACTTCCGAGACCAGGTTTCGCCCAGAAGTTTTATCGGTTGAATTATCAAGATACCTGTGGCTATGGTTTCAATCAAACCTTCCTCGCGCAATTCTTTCAAGGTGCGGGCCACTACGGGACGAACCGACCCAACCGCATCCGCTAACTCTTGTTGCGTAACCTTTGTTGTTAGTTCCCGGCTTTGCTGATTTGAAGCTGCCAGGTCAAGCAAGTGACGGGCGACCCGTTGCCGCACACTGCTAAAAGTATTACCTGCCAACGCCTCCAACACCTCATACAACCGTCTGGTCAATTCTTCGGCGATAAGCCAACCCACTTTCGGGTCACTCCGTCCGCTATTTTGTAAAGTCTGGTTATTTAGTATCAATAAGGTAGAGTCAACAATAACCTGGACGTTGACCGGGGCTGGCCCACCCGTGATAGCAGCCAGTCCCAGAATATCCCCCGTGCGGACATAGCGCACCGTAACCTGCCGCCCATCTGGTGAGGTCATAAAAACCCGAATTAGACCAGCTATAACCATTCCACAACGTGGTTCGGCCTCCTCCTGATAAAGGGTGCTACCAACGGGAATATCAATCCGTATCGCATCTTTCAGAAGTTGCTCGATTAGCGTCGGCGGAAAATCCTTGAAAGGACTCTGGCCTATTATTTCTTTTGCGGTATTACTAAATGGTTTTGGTGGTGTAGCCATCGTTTGGTCTCTTATTAAAGTCTGAGTTGGTATTTATTGCCGATAATTCGAGGTGGTTGGAGTATAACTGGATTTAGGATTTGGTACAACTATCCCGGCTTTGGCTGCAACAAAAGTTACCAGGGGCAGCACAAAAATAGCATACTTGAATCAGTTTGTTTTCTAAAATAGCTTTAGTTCTGGTAAGAGTTACCGGACTAAATACAAAATTCATCAAAAGGAGAACAAAGAAATGACTGATTTAACAAAGTTGCCGCTCGTATTAGTACCCTGTTTTTCGGGTGCGCCCTGGGATACTGACGCATTCCCCGAATGGAAAGACCGTATTGTAATAACCGGGCAATTGCCCAACGCGGCTAGTATGGAAGAATATGCCGATATTGTGTCGGGCTGGACTACTGGGTTAAGTGAATATGTACTGGTAGGCGACTCGTTTGGGGCTTCGGTAGCTCTGGTTTTAGCCCAACGTCAACCAAAGGGGCTGCGGGCTTTGATAATGTCGGGTGGTTTTGCCAAAGCCGATGTTTCGCTCTACACCCGAATGCGGGTAGTAGCTGGCAAAATTTTAGGACAGCTGGGATATCCCATTAGCATTAGGTTTCATATGCGTAGCCTCGGCTCGCGCTTTGACCAGGCTGGCACGGCGGCGGAACTGCGTAACCTGTTCCTGACTCATTCGGATGCCAAAACTTTCTTAAATCGTGGTGAAATAGTTTTAGCTGCCGACTTACGCCCCGGTTTGCCCCGTGTTCAAGTACCGACTCTAATTTTGACCCCCGAAGATGACCGCTTAATTGGGCCAGAATCGGCTAGAGAATTAGTGGAAAATATTCCAGGGGCGGAGGAAAAGGTGTTGCAGGGGACGGGCCATCTTTTGCGGTTTACCCACGAAAGTGAATATGCCGGGACGGTTGACCAGTTTTTAAAAGCCAAATCTTCCGTGAATTCGGTAGCTGTCTAAGTAGTTTTGGGTGGATTACAAAGAAATATTGTAGAACAAACCCTCACCCTACCCTCTCTCTTACAATGAGAGAGGGTGTTAAACCTCTCTACCACAACACCTGTTATGCAAATGCCCTAGGACATACCAACTCCTAATAGTATTGAACAAGACATATCCCTAACTTTGATTGCCTCAAGCTAATTAATAAACTCAGCCTGAATTGGAATATGTTATAATGCCAATAGTGGGTATGTTGTAGAAGGATGCTTCGTCATCCGATAAATATCGCAGGACAGAGCCTGCTCCTACGGATAATTGTGAAAGAAGGTTTTATGCCACCTTTCCCCCTGAAAGCTCAAACGCGCATTTTGCCCAGCGACGACCCCCGCGCCTTGAGTCAGGTGGCTGAAGAAATAAAATCGGGTAAATTGGCGGCTTTTCCAACCGATACGGTCTACGGAGTGGGTACGCTGGCTTCCAATGCCGAGGCCGTGAGTAGGCTATATCAGGTTAAGGGCCGCAAATTTAACAAGCCCATCCCAATTCTGGTTAAAGGCCCGGAACAACTTTATCTAGTGGCGCGTGAGGTCAATAGTCTGGCTCAACAGCTTATCGAAAAGTTTTGGCCGGGAGCTTTAACCCTGATTCTACCCCGCCACCCGGACCTGCCGGATATTATTTGCGCCGGGGGCGACACGGTAGCGGTACGAATGCCCGCCCATGTGCTGGCACTGGCCCTTATCCGGGAGGTTGGTGCGCCAATTGCTACTACCAGTGCCAATCAAAGTGGTAGAAGTAGCCCACTGGATGCCCAACAGGTGATGTTTAACCTAGGCGGACGTATAGATTTTGTGCTGGATGGTGGGCCATGTCCGGGTGGTGTGGATTCTACAGTCGTTGATACCACTAACAATATTTTAACAGTTCTACGCGAAACCGCTATTCCGGCCCGTGTCATTCGCGAGGCTCTCAAGCAGTAGGGATGAAGGATGAGGAGTAATTGTAGGAGCAGGCTCTGTCCTGCGATAACTATCGGGTGGCGGAGCATCCTCCTACTTTCGACCTTTAACTCGATAAAATTATGAGAATTGACCGAATTATTACCCTAGTTTTCCTGATTGCCTTAACTCAAGGTTTCTTGCTGGTTTTTGACCCGGCTAGTGGCCTTTTCGCCAATAATTTTGACCAAAACCTGATTCTGCCTCTAACCTTTACGATTCTGGCGGCTCTGGTGGTTATTACGATGGGGATTGCCGATGCGGTGGTACGCAGCCATCCCCAAATTTATCTGGTGAAGTTGGCGACAGTGCGGATTGGGCGGAGTAAGATTGAATTTGCCCCCTTCGCCTGGGTATTACCCGGACTGCTGGTAGTTGGTTCTTACCTGTTTATCCGGCTGTTCAGTGACCTATCAACTCAGGTAGTGGGCACGGTTTTATCCTCGCTCCTGATTCTGATTGTGGTAATTGCCCAATACTATAGCGTGGGGCGGCAGGAACGGTTCTATGGTTGGGCGGTAATTGGTCTAAATATTGCAGCCTATGTAGCTGGGTTTTTGATTTTTAGTTCAATCTATGTGAATAAGTGGCGGGCTTTTCAGAGTGCCCCGTTGGTGGGCCTGACCGGGGTGTTGCTCACCTACGAACTGTTGCGCCAGACCAAAGCCCCCGCCCGCACCTTACGGATTTATTGTCTTATATCGGGGGTAGTTTTAGCGCAAGTAGCCTGGGCCTTGAATTATTGGCTGGTGAGTGTATTGGTGGGCGGAATTGTGCCGTTAATGGTGTGTTACGTGCTGGTAGGGATTATGCAAGCTCACCTTACTAATAATCTGAACAAGGCGATTTTTCGCGAATATATCATAGTCTCGATTGTCAGCGTACTGTTAATAATTTGGGCAGTAGTGACTAACGTTAAAATTTAGTAACTGGCCTGAACGCGCTGATTATTAGAGAAGGGAAGATTTACAAATGTCTGACGAAGAAATAGAAAATGTAGATGAGGGTTCGGCGGAGGAATACAGCCTGTTGTTAGTGCTGGAACGGCTGGAAACCTTGCGCGAGGAACTTGATGAAGTGGGCTTCAGCACCTTGAAGGAAATCGAGGCTACCCTTTCTATTACCACTACGGGTAGCTCTAATGGCACTAGCAAAAGCCCCGACCTTTCGGAGAAACGGGCCCAACTTGAAGAAATTCGGGACGAAATGCTTGACCTTGAGGTTGATACTTATCAGGAAATAAACGACCAAATTCGGGCAATTCATACCCAATTAGACGAAACTGAGGATGGGAAATAGTTGTCGGTGGTCGGTCGTCAGTTGTCGGTTAAAAATCGAAAATCTAAAATTGAAACAGGAATCTGAATAGAGCATAATAGTGTAGGGGCGTGGTTTCCGCGCCCAGTTCAGGAGTTTTAGATTTTCCTAATACCTAAAACTGACGGCTGATGGCTGACAGCTTTCCAACAATCAATAATCAAAAAATGCCAAACCCAAATCTTGAAACTGATATCCAACTATTAAAAAACTGCCTCCTGTTTAGCCGACTGAACGATGAGCAGTTAGCGGCCCTGGTTGCCAAGTTACGCCCGACTGTCTTCAAGCGTAATCAGGTTATTTTTGTTAAGGATGACCCCGGCGAAGCCCTCTATATTATCCGCAATGGTCGGGTGAAAATCAGTGTGCCAAGCAGCGAGGGCAAAGATTTAACGATTAATATCTATGGCGAGTCCGAGGTATTTGGCGAAATGTCAGTGTTTGACCGCCTTTCCCGCTCCGCCGATGCCATTGCCCTGACCCGCGTGGAAGCCCTGGTGCTAAACCGCGCTTCTTTTGAAGAACTGCTCAACAGCGTGCCGGGTTTGGCCGCCAGCATTATCACCTTGCTGAGTCGCCGTCTGCGCTATACCACCGAGCAGACCGAGATGCTGGTGTTGCTAGGAGCCTATGACCGGGTGGCCCTCAAATTACTCCAGATGGCCCAGGAAGATGCGGATGGGTTGCTTTCCATTAGCCTTTCGCAGCAAGAGTTAGGGGCCATGCTGGGCCTCACCCGCGAATGGATTAACAAAGTGCTGGGAGCTTTCTCTAACCAGGGCGCGATTGAGGTAAGCCGAGGTAAAATAATTCTCCTCAAACCCGATTTGCTCAGGAATTGAGAGCTGTCGGTGGGAATTATTGTAGGGGTAGACCAATGTGTCTACCCTGAGACGCAATTTGTAGGAGGATGCTCCGTCAGCCGATGGTTTTCGCAGGACAGAGCCTGCTCCTACGAATTTCCCCGATTTTAGATATTCAATTTTAGATTTTTATCCGACAACCGACCACCGCCAACTGATAACCGACCACCGACTTTACCTACATGTTATAATTAGCCCGATAGACTAGCTTAGGAAACAAAAAAGGAAGGTCGTGTATTGAATTCTGTTTATAATCCCGCTAACCCGTTGATTATCCAGAGCGATAAAACGGTATTGCTTGAAGTAAATAATCCCCTTTATGAAGAGGCGCGGGACGAATTAAGTCGTTTTGCCGAGCTTGAAAAAAGCCCTGAATATATCCATACCTATCGCATCACGCCTCTGTCTTTGTGGAACGCCGCCGCCGCCGGAATGAAGGCCGAAACGATTGTGGAACCGCTTTCCCGTTTCAGCAAATTCCCCATTCCTAGCAATATTACCGCCGATATTCGGGATTATATTTCGCGCTACGGGCGGATAAAGCTGCGGATGGAAGACGGCAAGATGGTGCTATTCAGCGAAGATAAAATGCTGCTGATGGAGGTGGAGCGCAACAAAACAATCTCCGAATTTATTTGGGGCAGGCTTGATGAACATCGCCTGGAAATTAACCCCGAAAAACGCGGCTGGGTCAAACAGGGATTGGTAGCTTTTGGCTATCCTGCCGAAGATTTGGCAGGCTACACCGATGGCGAGCATCTGGAAATTATTCTTCGCAAGCTAACCAAAGGCGGGCGCGAATTTGACCTACGAGATTATCAGGGTCAGGCGGTGGGCAATTTTTACGCCGAGGGTAGTTATAGCGGTGGGAGTGGCGTGGTGGTATTGCCCTGTGGCGCGGGTAAAACGGTGGTCGGGATGGGCGTAATGGAGAAATTACAATGCCATACCCTGATATTAACTCCTAACACCATCGCCGTGCGTCAGTGGATTACCGAAATTCTGGATAAAACTGACATTAGCCCCGACCAGATTGGCGAGTATACTGGCGACAAAAAAGAAATCAAACCCATTACCGTCACCACCTACCAGATGATTACCTATCGCCCTTTCACCGTAGATAAAACAACGGGCGAGGTTGGCGAATTTCCCCATCTCCAGATTTTCACCAATCATAACTGGGGCTTGATAATTTATGATGAGGTTCATTTGTTGCCCGCCCCGGTCTTTCGGGTAACGGCGGAAATCCAGGCCAAACGCCGCCTGGGTCTAACTGCCACACTGGTGCGGGAGGATGGGCGCGAAACCGATGTATTTTCGTTAATCGGGCCCAAAAAATATGATATGCCCTGGAAGGAACTGGAAGAACAGGGCTGGATTGCCACCGCCGATTGTTGTGAAATTCGGGTGGAAATGCCGCCGGAAGAGCGTATGGAATATGTGCTGGAAGAAGATAACCGGGTTAAATATCGCTTGGCCGCTATAAACTCCCGCAAGTATGCCCTGATTAACGCCCTCTTGCGCCGCCACCAGGATGACCATGTGCTGGTTATCGGGCAATATCTGGAACAGCTTGGGCAGATTGCTACAATGCTGGGCGCGCCCCTGATTACGGGCAAAACCCCCAACGTACAACGAGCCGAGTTATATAAAAAGTTCAAGTCGGGCGAGATAAAATTGCTGGTGGTCAGTCGGGTGGCTAACTTTGCCATAGATTTGCCGGATGCCAATGTAGCAATTCAGGTTTCGGGATTGTTTGGCTCACGGCAGGAAGAAGCCCAACGTTTGGGGCGTATCCTGCGGCCTAAAGCCAATGGGGAAGTGGCTTATTTTTACTCGATAGTTACTCGCGATACCAAAGACCAGGATTTTTCGGCCAATCGTCAGCTATTCCTGACCGAGCAAGGGTATCGTTATACTATTATAGATGCCCGCGACTTGCTGGAAGAAGTGATGGGCGGTTCATATACTGAGGAGAGTTTGGCTCAACTCCCCGCCCCCATTGCCGCCCTCCCCGAAGGTAAAAAGAAGAAGCCTGATTACCTAAAATCCTTGCACCAACCCTCAACGCCTGACCAGGATGAAGATAGTGCCACTGAAGAAGAGGCTGAATACGACGAGCTGGAAGCAGCTTTTGAACATAAGGCTGCTGCTCCCACCGCCGAAACTTCTGCTAATGGGCCGGGAAAACAACGTAACCGTGACCATCTGCGGGTTGTGAAATAAACTGTGGCACGGAACTTGCATTTATGCTTGCTGAAACCTTAAACAATTTGAAAGGAGCAAGCCTAAATGCAAATCAATATTAATTTTACTATTCCAGACCCCCTGGCAGTGCTGGCCTACGTGATTATCGGTATCCTTGTTACTTTAGTGCTTGGCGCGTTATTTCGTTTGCGTCGTCCCTCAATCTATATTGTCTCAACAATAATGTCGGCGATTGGGGCCTGGTTGTTCGTAAGCGTCATAAAAATTCAGGTTAATGACGGAACAAATTTGAGCATACTGGGTGTCCCACTGATTGAGGCTGCCATTGGAGCGGTAGTTTTCGCCCTTTTGACTATCGTAACGATGCTGCGTTCACGGCGGGTTTACGCCTGAAGCTAACAAACCCTCAAGTTTTAATTTAGAATACATCCCAGGGCGGTAGGCTTACTGCCCTTTTTATTTGAGCTAAAATCCCTGCTTTACAATTCAGAAAAAATGTTCTAAAATAAAACCAGAGTCGGGTCATAACCAGTAGCGAAGGCAATCTGCTCTAAAACCGCTTCGGCATCGGCGGGGCGGGCTGAAATGTCAAAACGGTTCATATCTATAGTAATCTTTGGCCCTTTGTCATAATCAGCATAGAAACGTTCGTAGCTGGTATTAAGAGCCGAAAGATAAGCCCGGTCAACCCCGCTGGCTTCGTAGGAGCGTCCGCGTTGGGCAATTCGTTCCAGCAAAGTGCTTTCGCTGGCCTGTAGATAAACTAATAAATCGGCAGGTTTGACTAAATCTGCCAACAGTTTATACAAGTCCAGCAAGGTATTGAACTCCCGCTCTGGCAAGATATTCTGGTCGCGCAAGCTCCGGGCAAATACCAGCATGTTTTCGGCGGCACTGCGTTCCTGTACGGCGTTAGCTTCGCCATTGGTAATCTCGGTCTGCTGACGGAAAGTGCGCTCCAGAAAGACCAGTTGTGAGGCTAAGGCCCAGCGTGGTCGGTCAGCATAATAATCGGCTAAATAAGGATGGTCTGAAACCGACTCGGCAAAAAGTTTCCACCGCCAGCGTTCGGCAACCATATTCGCCAGGGTGGTTTTGCCCACACCGATATTGCCACATAGAGTAATATAAAGGCTCAAGGGACGGGACCTCCTGGGTAGATGTTAGGTGTTAGGTAAATATTCACCACAGAGGCACAGAGAACGCAAAGGAATGATAAAAAACTTGGCGTTCTTGGCGGTTAATATTTAATACTTATAGCAAATTGGCCTAATGGTTGATAGTTAAATAAGAAATTATGTTTGACTTAGTTATTTTCTCATTTTCCGAAAGGGAATGCAAACGGCCTTAAAATAATTACATGAATTTACATAACTATTGCGAATTAGGGTATGTATGATATAATTTATATTATTCCTGAACAGGTCTAGCTTGTTGTCCACGAAACTATTTGCTATGCTAAAGAAATGGCTTATAATAAGGGCTTGAACAGGGCTATAATAGCCAGAAAAAACAAATTGGCTATATTGGGATTAAGTAGTATGCTCACAAAGGACATAAAATGAATAACGACCAGCGAGTTATAGCTTACGTTCCAAAAGACAGCGAAGAACGTCCCGCTTCCGATATGGGAGCAGTGCGACGCGGTCTTTGGATGTACACTCATAAACTTGGCCTGAATTTCAGCCTGGTATTATTGCTATCTTTGGCCTATCAGGCTTTTGTGGCGATTTTTATCGCTCTCAAAGGATTGCGAAATCTACCAGTTTTTCAGGGATTGATGCAGGGTGAGCAATTTGCTCTGGTCATCGGCTCAATTGCGGTGGTATTGGTGGCGGTGATAATTCAGGGCTTGATAATCGCGGAAATGGCCCAGGTAGTATGGTTACGCCACCCTGACCGTCTGAAAGTACGCCTGATGAGCGGCTCGGTCTGGTGGTGGGTAATGCTGCTGGCTCTGTTGGTCTCAATCGGTATTGACTTCCTGCTATTATTCCTGAGTGTCACCGAACAAACCAACCTGGATGCGGCCTTCAAGTTTGTGGCTCGTGACCAGATTACTGGTCTGACGATTTTGCTTCTTTCTATTTTAAACTTCCTGACCCTTTTGCGCTGCGCTTCGGTGATGCGTACCAGCACCAGTGAAGAAATTCGGCGAGAGGTGGAAGAACGTCTAAACGCGATTGCCGAGGAAATGCTGATTGATGCCGGGGATAGTGCTCGCGCCAAAGCCGCTAAAGTCTGGCGGAAGCTTTCGGTCAACCCCCAGCGTTTTGTACCAATTCACGACTCGGTGCTAAACCTGATTTCCCAGAACCATCCTAACCTTGTGCCACCCCAGATTGGCGGCGACACCTGGGCTTACGATTTTAGTGGTAATACTTTCGCGGCTCTCCCGCCCGATGTGCATATGGCTCTGCTCCAGAACCGCTATCGAGCCTCGACCAAAGGTGGCCCGGCTGGTAATAACAATAATAGAAAAATGTTGCCCAAATTTAGCACCCACGACTCCAGAGAGGCGGAGGATAATCAGTATCTTTGGAAGCTGCCACCAACCGGGATGGCGGAGATGATTAACTTTAATCTCGAAACCTATGGCAAGCCCAAGTTTGTGGATATTACTGAACCTGATTCGCCGCGCTACCTGACCCGCCCACTGGAACTTTCGGCTTTAGGTTTGACTGATGAACTTTTGACGGAGGCTTTACCTCCCGGCATTAAAAACCCGATTCGGGCTTTGGACACCCAGCAGTTCCCGATTATTGGCAATGCGCGCAACAACAATCAGCAAACTACCCAGCAATACCAGACGGTCTATAATGTGCCCACCAGCGAATTTATGCGGACACTTGGCCCTAAAGAAAAAGCCTTATTTGGGGCTTATCTGGCTAAAACCGTTTTCCCGCAGCTTCACGGTGAGCAGTTCATTCAGATTGGTGGGTCGGATATTTATGAGGTGTTTGACGAGATTGAGTTGCAATGGTATTACCGCTACTGGAAGAAACATTTCACCGAGGGTAGCAACCCGACCCATGTACCCGTGCCATCGCCGATTGGTCAGTAACCTGATTTAAGGGCGGGGAAACCCCGCCCCTACTAGCTATTGCAGGAACAGGCGGCATGTCCAGCCCACTTCAACAAGACAAAGAGTACACCAAGTCCCTCAACATTCTTAACCAACTGGATAAAGGCGACCTGAATGAGGGTTTGTTCGCTTGTTTTGCCGTTTCGCGCCGTAGCGAAGTAGTTTGGTTTGACCAGGTAGGTAGCCCTTACGGCGTAGCGATTCAGGGAGCGGCTCTGGTAAAAACCCGGCTTTTAAATCTGCCAAACCAGCAAATGCAGGTGATTTCGCTGGAAGAAGCTTATCAACAGCTTTTACGCAATCACCAGCAGCAATATTTAACGGTGCTGGCTAATCTGAAATTCGAGAATTCACACGGTGGTGGGTCTGGTTGGGCTTTGTTACTTTTAATCGGTTTGGGTTTGGCCTTGATGTTACTGGTGTTCAAACCTTTTGATAGTTCCAGCCGGATTAACGTCAACCGTGACGTAAAAATCGTCAACACTGGTCAATATAGCCCCATTGGTGACCCTACTATTTCCCGCACTAACTTCAAAAACTTTCTCAAAGAATTAAACAGTCCAGCCTTATCCGAAGGCGATGCGATGTACGATGCCTGTCTGAACGAAGGTTGTGACCCAGCTTTGGCTCTGGCTTTCTTTGAACATGAGTCTTCGGGCGGTAATCAGGGGGCGGCGGCTGTCACCAAATCAATCGGCAATATACGTTGCAGTCCCGGCTACACTTGTTATACTACCAATGGAAACGGCTCCTTTCGCCAATATAATAACTGGACGGAAAGTGTGCGGGATTGGTCGCGTTTGTTGAAGGTCTACCGTGACATTTATAACAAGCGCACCTTGGAAGAAATTGTCCCGATGTACGCTCCCCAAAGCGATAATAACGACGAAAAAGGCTATATTGCTGCCGTTAAGAAGCGCGTGGACGACCTGCGCCAGCGTGAATTCAGCCTTCATTAATTATTACAGGCTTCAATTATGGAACTTGATTACCAGCTTACCTATCGTTCTGGCATACCTTTAATCTATCTGAGAGGCCGCTTTGATGCGGAGTCGGCTTCTTTTGTAAAAAATCAATTACTCAGTCTGGTAAACGAACAGCAACCTAACCTGGTGGTTAATATGCAGGGGGTGAATTTTGTGGATAGTTTGGGGCTAGTGGCTCTGGTGAGCGGAATGAAACTTTGCCGCAGAAACCGGGGAGTCTTTCGGCTGGTTGGGTTGCAGCCTACCGTGCGTTTTTTGTTTGAAATGACCCGCCTGGATCAGGCTTTTGAATTGTTCCCTACTGAGGAGGCCGCTTTCGCCGACTTTGCGCGAGGGTGAGGCTGGAAGGCCAGAAACTATGTTGGAGCAGACCAACCCGCTTGATAATTCTTCTGCCGATTTGAGGGTTTTCCCCCTGGAGTCTGCCCGGATAAATTTGCGTGTGCCCGCCCGCCTGGATTGTCTGCCCGTGTTGTGCGCGACGGTGCGGGAGTTTTGCGCTACTATCCCTGGCTTGCTTAACGCCAATGACTCCCCCCCAAACCGCGCCACTATCAACGCCCCCGGCACTACCAGCTATAGTAATTTTGTCTACAGTATTGAGCTTGTTTTGCAGGAGGCCGCCAGCAATATTGTGCGGCATGGCTATCAGGAGAGCGGCAAGGGTTTTCTGGAATTGGCGGTTAGTCTGCCGGAGGTTGAGGATTTAGCCGGAGCTAAACGGCGGGCGATTGTGCTGGAACTTACCGATAACGCCTTGCCCTTTGACCCTACCGCCCAGCTGGTTGACACACCAGACCCGCTTAACATGCCGGAGTCGGGCTATGGTCTTTATCTTATCCGAAAGTTAACTGACCACCTGGAGTATTCCCGGTTTGGCTCTCTTAATAATCTGAAAATGGTAAAATATGTACATTGAACAGCGCGAAATTATTATTCATATCGGTATTATCGGGCTTCAGGGGCGATTGGATGCCAATGCTGCCCCTGCCCTCAAGGAAATCTGGGAGGAATACGCCAGTCGCGGGATGCACAGCCTGTTGGTTGACCTCCATCGGGTCGAGTTTATTGACAGCATCGGGATTTCTACCCTGGTTAATGGGATGAAGCAGCTACGGTCACGGGGCGGCGACCTGAAACTTATCGGTATCCAACCCTCCGTCCGCTCAATTTTTGAGCTGATGACCCTTGATAAGGTTTTTACGATTTATGAGTCGGAGGAAGAAGCTCTGCGGGGATTGTAGGAGTCGGTTGTCGGTTGTCGGAAAAATCTAAAATCTAATATCTAAAATCGGGGAATGCCTATGGGCAGACCAATGTGTCTGCCCATAGGCATCAAGTTAAGGCGAAACGGTCAGGGTCAACCCAACGCTGAAAGGCCGAAGGGTGCTTTTGGCGTTTGTTCAAGCGACAAGTGGTCAAAATCAGCCCTTTAATCAGTTCAAAAAGGGC
>Ga0209511_1001023_pt1 | contig 25714 bp, 31 predicted proteins | sample SSSSmetaG_FD_184141 | JGI IMG/M metagenome (GOLD analysis project Ga0209511, IMG submission 184141) | Glacier valley bacterial and archeal communities from Borup Fiord, Nunavut, Canada, to study Microbial Dark Matter (Phase II) - ​SSSS... | ecosystem: Environmental > Aquatic > Freshwater > Ice >... | reverse complement strand
AGAGCTTCAATGGCTACCTGAGCCTTGAAGGCTCCCGAAAAAATTCGTCTGCTTCTTTTCATAATGTTGGTAAATTTAATTGATTTTTTAAATTATACCAGTGGTACGAATTTTGGGGAGTATTATATTGCTTCCAACAATTTTAGGATTTAAACCATTAAATAAATGATCTTCCTCGTTGGACTGAATATAAACTAATGAATTGTATTTCTCTTTTATACGCATAGTATTGAAAGCATGATCATAATGAGCATGTGTCAAAATCAAAATATCAATCCGACCATTGCTATATTTATCTATCCGTTTTTCGAGTTTTTTCCAATATCCCCCTGAACTCGTATCTACTAATATAGACTTCGTATCAGACGTTAACAAAAACACATTGCTTCGTCCAGATATTAGGCGGGTTATTTTATATCCACTTTTGGTCTTCCAACTTTTCATCATTTACATATTCCAAAATTTCACCTGGTTAGCAGTCTAATGCTTTACAAATGCGTCAAAGGTGCTGAAACGATTTGCTTTCGGCTTCCCTGTCTTTAAGATAGAAAGGTTTCATAATTTCAAATCAACTCTTTCAGAAAGTTCATTTAGAGAAATTTTTCGTTTACGCCATCATCACGTGTAAGTTTACAATGATTGGCATAGTTAAATTGTTATATCATTTTCAGATTTCTTATAGATGGCATTTTGCAGGATTTTTTTTAATATTCCCGCAGCTGTTGCAACTACCATAGAAACAAAAGTAGTCACGATACAAATGGCAAGAAATCCCGCAGGGTCGCCTGAAGAAATCGTATTAATATTTTTTTCAATGAATTCATTAAAAGGTAACTTTTATTTTTTCGCCGCCTTTAACTTTTCTATCCATAATTTCTACTCCGTTCATATACACTTTTGTTTTAACATCGCTATCTATAAGTTCCAGATTAATTGAAAAAAGATGATCGCCGATATGTAAATTTTTAAGACTTAACCTGGGTAACTTATCTGAAAGTTGTGGTGTAAAACTAAATGTATTGAATCCAGTCTGTTCAAACGACAACATCCCTTCAATAAATAGCCTGCAATATAAAGCGCTTTCTGCCGATAATTGCTTCATATTATTTTCGGGATAAGCTTCTACAGCGTATGGGACATGATTTCCTAATAATCTTTTATTGGAATATTCTTCTAATTTTTCAAGCGATTTGTCGAAAAAACCAGCTTTAAACGTACCTCTTAAAGCGTATAAGGTCGCTCTGTCCCAAAAAACTGGTGATTCTTTAGAGTCTGGATTTAGTTCAACTAAAATACCATTGGAGGTCCATAGTTTATCCAGTAATGCTACTGATGTAGCCTCTGCACGTGTATTTATACCCATAACTAAAGGTAAACAAATCCAATGCCTAAGGTGGGTATTTCCTTTAAAATAACGATATGTATTTAACCCCTCAATCTCATAACCAAAATAGGCTTCAATGTTTTTTGATAACTCAATACTGCGTTCATTGTATAGTGTAGACAAACTATCATACCCAAGTTCTTTTGCCAGACTGGATGCATTTTTAAGACCTCCGTAATAAAGGGAACTGCTGGACAGATTAGCATCACCGGTTGAAATTCTTCCTTCCATTTCATCTGTAGTTGATAAAACAACACCTTCAGCATTAATCTTTTTCTGACAGTAGTTAATGCTCCATTCGATCAATGGCCAAAGTTTGTAAGCAAAATCTTTATCTGCATACCGTAATAAAAACTGAGATGCCCCATAAGCAATCATTGCAGCATCTCCTCTATCTCTGCCACAGCAGGGCAAGTCACCATCTATTTCAAACGAAGAAGATATGGGTTCAAAATTATCAGGTATATTTTTCATAAACATTAAATAGGCATTTTTCGCTGCTTCTATACCCTTATCGTATCCTAAGAATGGAAAGAAAGGACCACTATATTCTACCTGATCATTTGCCCATATGCCTGCATAATAATTTCCTCCACCAGGTGAATGGACCAACCCCATTTTTGATTCAAAAATACTTTCTGATGCCCTGATTTTTGAGAAATAGAAAAGTTGATCTAATACAGGATTGGAAGTTTCCAAAACAAGGTTCGTCTGTATAGACTTGAGGAAAACATCTCTTTCTTTTTCAATTTGTTTAAAATCAAACCCATTTATCGGCTCATTATCTATGGCTGCAGAAAAATAGAGTGTGAAATTATAGGAAGTTTTGGGTTTAAGTATAATCTGCTTCATGGCATCATTATACACATGATTTGTATATTTTCCTTTATACCCAATGATCTCAGCATTACTATTTGTATCGCCAATTTTTAGTTCTTTTTCATTATCCCCAGTATTTGTCAATTCCCAGTTTTCAACAAACAAACGTTCGTTCATTGACGGAAATAATGTACGCTTCAGAATGATACCTTTAATTGGTGTATGGTAAAAAATGAGTTTCCCATTAATTTTTACGGAGTCTGTTCCTTTAAATATAAGATTAAGTCCATCCATGGTAATGGTGGGTTCAATTTCAGATGAATAGGTCAGCCTTCGATACGCCCGGTATTTTTTCGATTCAGGCTCGTTGGTCCTTAACTGCGGATATATAATTTCTCTATTTATTTCAAGTTCTTTGTTTTCGTTTATTTTATAATAGATAATAGCAGATACTTTTTTCCCCGACATTTCAATATTATCTTCATGAGGATAGCTATAGGGCTTATTTAGCTTCCAAACAATGCTTTGTGAAGATGTAATTTCCCAATATTTATCAAAAGGTTTATTTTCCCCCATAACGTAAGTGGTAAACAATAAGACAGTTCCTAGTATAAAATATTTCTTATTCATTCTTTTAAAATTTATCGGGTGTTTTGTATTTGTTTTTTGTCGTGCGTGGGTTTAACTTGAAGTGGGTTAGCGATTTGCCTCATACCTTGGCAAACTAATTTTCAATCTTTCTGCCATATCCATCACATCCCTGGCATACGAATTTGTTTCTTCCTGGTTTGAATGTCCGGTTAAAATCTGTTTTAACGGCGGTAAATAGTTGACAACGAATCTCATTCCGAAACTCAATAGCCAGGCTGGTACGCTTAACATTTTAAGGTCGGGGCTTTTTTTAATATCAACATTTCGGGCTTTGAGCAACGGGATCAATTCCTTCCCATTGGCGATTACATTCTTCCAATGCCTTGTTTTTTGGAACGACTCAAGCATGTTGGATCCTGCTTTCATCGTTTCTATATGCAATGAGGCATTCATTGCAAAGTGACCAAAAAGCCAAGCTCTGAAATCCTTATTTACGTTGCTTTTGATACCTGCCGATTTAAACAAGTCTATTACATCAAAAGCTCTTTCTGATGGTTCTGTTCCAAAAGTTCCAATAGTGATGCTTCCCAAAATAGTGCCATTCAATACACCTTTGTTATCAAAACCTCCACCAGCTTGTGGAAACCCCCATACCAATTGTTCTGCAGGTAGATTTGCCACTTGCTCTAAGGGTTCTTCCCAAAAATTATTAAAAATCAAGACAGTTGCTTTACCAATTTTATCGGACAGAAACTCTGCGACCTTTGTAAAGTGATAATGTTGCACACTTACAAATATCAGGTCGTAATCGTGATTTGCATTTAAATCTTCAATCATTTTAATTGACCAATTTTCTTGAATCAATTTCCCCCTGATGCTTTTTCTGGCATCATAAACGTTTAAAGAGACTGTTGAACCAAATTCAGCTTTTCTACCAGGTCTTACATAAAACTCAACGATATGTCCAGCCTTTTCAAAAGCCCAAGCATATTGAGTAGAAACAACTCCTCTTCCAAATAATACTATTTTCATGGTCCTTTTAGTTTATTTTTTTCAATTTTCTAAAATATCCCCAAATGTAAGCAGCAGTTTATTTCATTCCAGTCAATACCTTTTCCAAAATTAAATTAAATTCTGTCGGTTTTTCTATCATTGGATAATGTCCTGTTGCAGAGATCGTTTCCACTTGAAAACTATTTTTACAATGATTTTTCAGTCCAGTTTCGTTTGTTGGAAAACCGTCACTGTTTATTAAATATAACTTATAATTAAGCTGTTCCAGTCTTTGCGCATCGGTATAAGCATATTGCATTTGGGTCATAATTGTGCCATAGCCAATAACGGAATCGCTATTTGCAAAATCAGATTTTACTCTGTCTTTCACTTCCTTTGAAGTTGTTGGGTGAAAAAGCATCATCTCTGCATATACAGGTGCTGAATTTTTAAAGTCGTTTTGCAGCATTGGAAAAAAGTCGGTCATTTGTTTCATTTGTTCTGGTGTAAATGCAACGTCAATAGATTTGAAATTGTCAACACCTACAATGCCTACTATTTTTGGATTGTTGGTTAATGCTGTTTGTAACATAATTTCGCCGGCCATTGAATGGCCAATGATTACAACATTTTTAAGGTTCAATGTGTCAATAAATGCTGTTACATCATTCGCGTATTCTTCAATTGTCCAGTTGGTTCTTTCGGCTTTGGATTTGCCAAAACCCGGCAGGTCAATTGCGTAAACATTGTATTTTTTAGAAAAATAGTCAACTTGATTTTTCCAATAAGTTCCGTCAATACACCAACCGTGTAAAAACAGAACTGTTGTGTCGCCTTGTCCTTGTTGAAAATAATTGATTTCAACTTGATTGTCTCTGATTGTGATTTGTTTTGCTGTCATTTTTATTCTTTTTTGTTTGAATTTGAAGCAAAGATAAAAGGCTCATAGGATGTGGCCTGGGCATAGTTATGTGACGTGTTTTTTTATCATAGTGTAAGCTGTCTCTATCTCATCAATGGTCAAAAAACCGAGTTTCTTATATAGCGAGACAGCCCGACTTCTTTTATCAACACTCAAGGATATACTTGTATAACCTTTCTCATCAGCAAGCATGATTAATCTTGTCATCAGCTCTGTTCCAATTCCTTGTTCCCGATACTTAGGCATAATTGCAATTGAAACTTCGGGGATATTAGTGTCAACAAATCCGTAGCTTTTATTTGTTACTGAAAATTGTCGGCCCCATGCTGCTCCAACATAATCATTTTTATCAAAGACTAAAAATCCGAAATCTCCAATTCTCCCCCACTTATCAACATATTTGGAAATAGCTGGTGAATCAATTATTGACTGATCAAATGGTTCGTCTCCGTTTGGAACAAACAATGCTTCGTACAAAGACATCCTCAAAAAGGCAATGTCTTCTTTTTCTATATACCGGTATGTTAAATCCATAATAGTGCCCCTAAGCTTTATTACTAACACATATAGTAACTCGCATGATTAACTCTATATTGAATTTTCAGCTTTTAGCTTTTGTAAAATGTCTTTCACATATTCATTCTTGGGATCATAAAAAAGCGTTCTTTTTGCAAAATAGCGGGCCAAATCGTCATCTTCCATCATATAAGCGCATTCTGTTAGGTACTCTAGAGCTTGACAATATATGTATTGACCTTTTGCATAATTCATGCATTGCAAACTACGACTAATTTCATAATAGGCCTTATCATATTGTTTAAAATCCATATAAAGTGTCCCCAATTTCCAGTAGGACTCGAAAAACCAATAATCCAAAGCTATATCAAATCCAGGAGAATAATTTTTCGAATCAATTTTCTCAACAAGAATTTTATAAACACGAAAACTTTCTTTCGAATCAATCCAATAACAAGCCCGTGCGTAAGTTTCAAGAATGAAAAGGTTATTTGGCTCCTTTATTATTGCATTTTTTAATACCTCAATCGCTTTCTGATATTCCTTCTTATTATAGTAATCACTTGACTTTTTGATTTCTGTATCAAATTGTACAGAAAGAATGACTGGTCGGCTTGCAATATCTCCAATTATATCACCTGCTTTTATCTGAACACCTGCTTGTATTGTTGTTGTGGGAATTATATTAATATATCGAACTTTCTTCCATTCATTCGCTAAAGGAACATCTGGATTAACATAAGTTGAATTATTAACTCCACTTATAGCTAAATTCAATGATACTATAAATGACACAAAAAATATTGAATTTCCCATATAAGTTAAATGACCGGATTTCTTAATAGCCCCTTACAATTGGCTGCGTTATAAAATAAATCTTATCCCAAGTCTCCAATTATTGGGATTAAAGTTCACATTCAATGATGATAGATCTTTATTCCAATCTAGAATTGAATAATCTATTCCGCCCAAACGCATGCACAACCCAAAATTATCAGACAAGAAGTAATTAATCTCAGGAGATAACGAAGCACCAAAATCCCCAAAGTAATCATTAGAACGCCAATTAAGATCCTCATTTGCTTTTATTGGTTGAGTTAATGTTCCACCGATTGAATGCTGGAAATTCATATAATCAGAATTATAATGGTTTCCTAAAACACCATATCCAACTCTTGCACTCAAGTTAAAAAACAAATTATCAGTAATTGGCAAGTAATAGCCATATATAATATTGGGAAATATTAGAAATGATTTCACATTCATATTCTCAAACTGAGTAAAGTTCTTACTAGAAAGCGAATTAAATATATTGTCATTTCCCAAATGGTAATCTAAACCTAGACCAATATATAAAATACTCATTTTATAATGCTCTACCGATATACTTGCATTAATATTTTCGCTAGTTGTTGTAAAACTATTAGTCGAAACTCCACTCGAATTTGAGCCCTTAAAATAGTTCCCATTAACCGAGACAGTGTAATCGCCCTTAATAATCTGCGAATTGACTGACATTGTGGTAGCTAGAATAAATAACAACGTAAGAATCTTTCTCATACTAATTTTTTAAGTTTTTGTTAATGGTTGTTGTTTGGGTTTTGTTAATCCTTTTCGAATCTTCCTGTGAAAGCACCTTGCAGGAAGCTAAAATCAGCAGGATTAAATAAAATGTTTGTCTCATTTTGATGCTTATTAGTGCGCTTTCAACATTGCCACTAACGTAGGAAGCTAATCGCATGGGCGGATTGCGGGCGATTTTCTGTCAAGCCGATAAGCTGCACGAGCGGAAAGATACACACCGAAAACCACCGCTGCCGCACTTGCGGGTAGCTGATGTTGTAGCCGAGTGCTTGGTTTTTTCTATGTTTAATTGTCAGGCAACACATTATTTATTGAAATACTTTTGTATTAATGAAAGTAATTTTACTTTATTAATGGGTTTTGCAATATAATCGTTGCAACCTGCTTCAATTGCTTTTTCTCTGTCGCCCGATAGTCCAAAAGCTGTCTGCGCTATTATGACAACATCTTTGTTGAATTGTCGGATTTGTCGGGTTGCATCATAACCGTTCATAACAGGCATTTGAATATCCATCAGGATTAAATCAGTGTCCGGATTATTGCGACAAACTTCAACAGCCTCAAGACCGGTTTTTGCTTTTAAAATTTCTCTGCCAAACTTTTCAATACCAATTGTAATAAGCATTTCCGATGTTTCATCGTCTTCGGCAATTAATATTTTCAGATTCTTAATCAGATTCTTTTCTTCTTGCTCCGGAACGATATTTCCAACAGCATTTTTTCCTTCCGGTTCAGCATTGTATGGCAAGGTGAAATAGAATGTTGAGCCAAAGCCTTCTTCACTTTCTACCCAAATTTTGCCGCCAAGCATATCCACATAGGCTTTAGAAATTGATAAACCCAATCCTGCCCCCTGTAGAGCCATTTTATCAGTAATATCAGCCTGAATAAAACGTTCAAAAATGGCTGACTGTCTGTCTTTTGGAATTCCAATTCCTGTGTCTTTTATGTAAAATTCAAGGGTTTCACCTTTTTTAATATAACCAAATTCAATTGCTCCTTCTTCGCTGTATTTAATGGCATTTTTAACAAGGTTGGTGAGAATAGAATAGACTTTTTCATTGTCGGTTCTAATAGTAGCTTCTTTTGCCGGCAAGGTGTTTTTAAAATAAAGCTGTATCCTTTTATGTTCAGCCTGGGGTTTAAAAAAGGTATAAATGAATTCGATTTTCTCGTTTATATTAGTATCCTTAATATCGACTTTCATCAGACCAGCTTCTAATTTAGAAATATCAATTATATCGTTGATGATATTGAGCATACGTATGCCACTTTTCTCTATAATTTCAATATATTCTTGTTGCTGCTCACCTGAAAGATTCGGTTCTTTCAATAACTCAGAAAAGCCTAATATACCGTTCATTGGAGTTCGAATTTCATGACTCATATTGGCAAGAAATGCAGATTTTAAACGGTCGCTCTCTTCTGCTTTTCTGGTTTTATGAATTAGCTCTTGTTCGTAATTATTTCTTTCGATTTCGTGGGCAACCCTAACAGCTACAATTTGAAGAATTGTTTCTATTTCTGCTGAATTTTCAATTTTTTTTGTGTCGAGTATTGCTAATAAACCTATTGGAGTGGCTTTGGTATCCCATAGCGGAATGCCAATGTAGCTTTCTGCATTCATTTCCACCAACATCGAATCATTGGGGAATAAATTTTGAATATTGTTTACGTAGCAACAAAGGTTCTTACTCATTACATTCTCGCAAGGTGTATTTACAAGAGGATAACTAACATTTGTTTTAATCTCGCCATAAGCCACAAATGATAGCGTTTTGACAGTTTGTCTGTCGGGGTTCAGTTTGTCAATAATAACATAAGCAACTTGTAGCTTTTCGGCAAGGAACAATGACAATGAATCAAAAAAATCTCTCCCATTATTTGTCCAGCCCTTTTGAGCGATAAATATTAGGGTTTCTGTAACTAATTTTTCATTGGTACTCATACTCAAACTATTTTTGTTTTGAATGTGTGAAAATTACTTATTTTCGATTGACAATCTATATAATTGAATCTGTTATTTTTTAGCATTGGCTACAACGGAAGGTCAGGGCGCGGCCCGAAGGGCTGTGCTTTGGGTATTGTTGCACTAAATCCCACATTCGTGGTCTAGCCTAAATACCTTCTTCTTTGATTTTTCAAATTACATGTTGCCCAAATGCCAATCTGTCATTTGTCCTTGCCCGAGTTCAGTGAGTAAGACATTGTCTATTGCCTTGCAATTGGGACAGACGGGTTTGTTTTCAAATACCAGCTTATAATTCCGTTTACTGATACTGAAGCGGGAGGACGTGCAATCCTCCCTAAAAAAAAGCATTACTAAGTTTTTAATGTTCAGCATCATGAAACAAAAAAGCGAATTTACAATTCTTGAACGAGCCATCCAAACGGTTGATGGTTTTTCTCGCGTATTTAACACCCTGCAACAACAAATTATTTTGCGTGGCCAGAGCCCAAGTACACTAAACAACTACATCCGCCAGGTCGCGTCGATAAGCCTGCACTTCGGACAACTTCCGGAGCTAATTTCCGAAGAGGAATGTTTAAGCAAATTTTAAACCAACGTTTTCCGGAAAAATTCAACCAACAGTTTTTTGATACTGACAGTAGACTTGATCGGGTTAATAATTGATTAAAAAATCATTACATTTACCATGCCTCTTTTACCACTCAAGACTTGTACACTTTCCTTCAGATTCGTTGTACACTTTCGTCAGAAAATTAAACCATCGGATCAGCTTGTCCGATATAAAAATAGTTAAAAACAAATAAAGTGCTCGGTTATTAGATGCTAAAACACATTCTCGTATAAGGATTACGCTCATAATGCCAATCAAAAACTAATGACCCTCACGGGGGTGGAGTTTCTGCGTCGTTTTGCTATGCATATCCTGCCGCAGGGGTTTGTAAAAATACGGTACTACGGCATACTTGCCAGCCGCTACAAAGAGCAGGTGAAACCGCTGAAAACAAAACCGGACATTGTGCAACTAACCGAAACCCGTCGACAACGTATAGTTCGGCTTACGGGTTTTGACCCATGTAAATGTCTAGAATGTAAAACCGGCAATATGTTCATGATAGAAACTTTGCCGCGTATACGTTCGCCCGATAATGTGTTTTACCCAAGAAATACGAACCAACACCTGTAATCAACACCTTTAATTTAAGTCTCTCAAGCACTGTACTGTAGTAGGCCCCATTGCGAAGCATGTGGCCCACGTGGTATGGGTATTGTTATGGAACGTTTTTATTTGTTTTGTAAATTACTCAAATATGTTTTTCTATCCATTTTCAAAAAACCATCAATCAGCTGTGTATCTTGTTTCTCTACCTTGAGTTTTTCCAATTCACTTTTTCCTTCCATCTCTTTACCACTAAATCGCAATAAACATGCTCGATTCAATCTGCTATTAATCAGTTGCTTCTGATCTATAGGATTTGAAATCCTCCTGTCATAGCAATCAATACCTTTTTTGTAATAATCAAACGCTCTGATTGAATCGCCCACTTTTTCGCAAATTGATCCTGCTGCCAAATATCCTTCTGCGTAATTTGAGTCAATTTGTAATGCTTTATCCTCAACTATCAATGCATTTTTGTAATCCTTTAATTCCAAATAGATGGCTACCTTGCTAATATATCCAACAATATAACTACTATCCACACTTAGGGCCTTATTTATTAGTACAAGGGCACTATCATAATTCTTAGTCTGAAGTTGCTTAAAAGCCTGGTTATTGTAACTGATTGCAAGAGGGTTAATTTTAGCCTTCTTATCTACAGGCTTACAAGAAAACATTAATACTGTGATCAGTGTCAAAAAAAGTAGATGTTTCATATTTTAATTTTTAAATGTAGCGGTTCGGTCTTTTGTTGTTTTAAAATTCACTTCAAAAGTTTTTAATCCATAACCTTGTTCTGTCTTGAATGATTGACCAGTTAGAACAAACTGATATTCTATGTCCGGCATCAATTGTACTTCCAATACAAAAGATTTATTATTATTTGTGTAATAAATTGTATCAATTTTTGGAAAGGCCAATTTTCCTTTGCTACCAGCATTTATTGAATAGCCTTTGCCTCCTAACGGTCTGTCAAAATTGATAGTTATAGTTTTTAGTTTAGAACTTACATTTGAATCGTTATTCGTAAATTCAGTAATAGACTCAACTTTTGGTCTTTGAGCGTCATATTGACTGATTTTTTCAGCAAATGTTTTATATGCATTCGAAAGGACAGGCATATAACTTTCAAGTGTTGGGTATTTGTTTCTTTGATTTTCATATTGCTTTAGTTCATCGACAAGCCCCTTAGTCCAAATGAAACCATTATTTGACTCAAAGTTCAGCCTCTTTTTAATTTCAGATTCTTTAGCGCTATGGTCTATAAAGTATTTAATTACTGATGCCCGAACTAATGCTTCATTAAGCATAATTTGCCAATTCCCATACGCTTGCTGAATGCTCATCTCGTATTCTACAGCTTTATAGATTTCTTTCCCACTTTTCTCAAAGGATTCCTTATGATTTTCCAATAGCGAGTTTACAAACGAATGATTAAACTCGTGTACAATAATTGGCAAATATTCATCTTTTTCAAAAACGGGATTCCCGGTTTCATCAACTTTCCACGTTCCCAATATTGCAAATACTTCCTTTTTTGCATTAGGAAGTGAATAAGATGGACCGTAGTTGTTACCACCACAACCTGGACTTAGTATGATGTTGAAATTTTCGTCAACTTTTTCCCCGAAAAACGATTGAAACCAATTTAAATCTACTGTTTTATAAACAGAACTAAAGCGGTCTGAAACTACCTGAAAAAACGCTTCATTATCTTTGAAGAACGCCTCACAATCGGCATCTTTATAAAATTTCTTCAGTAATCGGATGAATTTACTCGCATCCTCTTTCGTCCACCTTTTATCCGGAAGAGTGGTTGATAAATCAATCAAAGGATTTAGATGATCATCAAGAATTACTGCCATACTCACTACGGCATCATACGAGATACTTTTTTGTTCATTCAATTCTTTTGCAAACTTTATTAATTCATGCTCTTTGAATGCGTTAAAATGGCTATCAACGTTATCGGTATATTGTTTGAAGAAAGTGGAATTGTACTCATTATTACCTGCCAATCTAAAAACGATGCTTAGCAACTCCACTCTTTTATCGACTTTGGGAGCTACAATTATTCGTTTTTCTTGAGCAAAACTCTGTTGACAAATAATTAGTAGAATTAGTATTAGTATCTTTTTCATATTTAGGTAGTTATGATAGTTAAGGTTTCAGAAACTCGATTGGAGTAAAATAAAATTTTCTCAAAATACCTTTGCTGATTAATCGGCTAATGATGATCGGATAGACCATATTGTGTAAATAAAATACACCTCCAAAGCATAAAAACAGATTGGCATGACTCCAGTGACAAACTCTTAATATGCCCCATACTATAAAATTGAGATAGAATAATATGGACCACAAAATCTGGAAATTCAGCACGTTAATGCCTTGTTCATCTAAACCTATAATTTTATCGCGTTTAGTCAGCCATAATACTAATGGTAGTAAAATACTTCCAAGTGGGAGAAACAAACATGTCAATACGGATAAATGAAAATATTTAAGGAACTTTAAATCCTCCTTTTTACCATAATCAAGAAGATCTTCCACATTGACCTCTAAGACCCGACAAATATTATTCAAAGTATCACTTCGTGGTTCAGTCGTTCCTTTTTCAATTCGTTGTAAGGTTCTCAAATTTATTTTTGACAAATCCGAAAGTTTCTCTTGGGTTAAGCCTTTCCGATTCCTAATCTCTAAAATTTTTGCACCAATTGTTTCCATTATAATTTAGTCTTGATTTTGGGCTCAAAACTACAACATTACCTTTCAATAATGTTGCGGTTCACATATGTCATTTTTACGGCATTTGTGTCTTGTCGCAATAATTCTTGAATTTCCGCTATGTGCAGCTTATTTTTTTATTAATGTTCTTTGAATTAGGTCAATATTTCCATGTAAAATGTCGATTGCGGTATCTGATGTTGTTTCACCCTCATAAAATCCCATTCTATCAAGACCACAGTTGCAACGTTGTGCATCGACATTGTTTGAATTACCACATTTGCATCTCCATATTTCCTTTTCTCTAGAAGTTAATTTAGATTTAGCAATCTGTATTTCACCATTCTCATTAAAGTTATTTTTAATTGAGTTTTCAATTTTAATGAAGTCTGCTATATCGTCAATCGTAAAATATGGTTTATCAACAATTGCTAATTTTAAAGCACGTTGTTTTTTCTTTGGATCTTCAGAAGCTAAATATTCTACAATTTTTTCTATATTAAAAATCGCAAGTTCCGTGATCAAATCATAAATGAATTCTGAGAAATACTCTGAATCATTATTTATATAATATTCGTAAAGAATGTTTATTCTTTTATATTCGTCAAATTTATACATTAAAATTTGCAGATTGATAAAATATGAATCCCTTGCTTTGCTGCCAACGGCGAGCCAGACCGCTCCCACGAAGCGGGTGTGGTTTGGTGTTAGCGGCAGGGCTTTTTTATAATTCCATTCAAGAAAATCTTTGGTTGTTCTAATTGTCTAATTAAAGTAAATAAAAATAGTTAGGGTGTTGATCTATATATCTATTGCATTAGCTTGTTGTCCATCAATCACCAAAACCGCTCAATCGACATTGAATATTATCAAATATTAGCGGTTCGTTACTTTAGGACCCTTTTTTATTTGCTTATTCTTTTCTTTTTGGTTGTATTGGGATCCAAATTTCCTCTTCTGATGTCGGGTCGTTGTTTTTGTATTTGTTGCCTAAGACCTCAAAGTGTGGCCTGTCGTCTAAATCATAATCGGAACATGGTAACCAACTTCCAATTATGTATTGAAAAATACTATTGTCTGTACTTAAACCTTTGTAATTGAATACGGCATATAAACCACCTGGTAATGTGAATGTTTCAAGATCAGTCGGCACATAGTCAAAATTTGTTACTTCAACAGTTACCCATTGTTCAAATTCATTACTCAATTTAAAGTCAATAAAGTAATTCGGTTTATAAACGTGCATAGAAATCATATCATTTGTCAAGTTGTTAAAAATGGTTCTACGACTTGATATAAAACTTCTCCAAAGGTCACCAGGCTTGTTGTCTAATAAACTCATTGTCGAGTGTTTGCCTATTAATTTCTTTTCATTTAATTCTTCAATTCTTGGCGTCATATTTTATCAATATATTGTCAGTCTGAATACTGTCATTCAAAAACCGCAAACAATGCAGCTATAATGTCCTTTTTCAATTCAGACTGTTGTTAATACTTGCAGTTATTCTTTAATGAATTTAAAGAATAACTAAAATAGCCGGTTCTAGCCTTGCCACTAACGGGTGGCCAGGCCGCGCCTGCCGAAGGCGGGTGTGGCTTGGGTATTGTTAGGGGAAGTGTTTTTTAATTATCAGTGATTTTACTAATCAGATTGAGATAGCCTTTAATATCTCCATCGTATATTCTGTTGATTACTAAGATACTTTCTTTTTAATCATTGAGGACAACGCAACAAACTGCAATAAGGCCAAAACAAACGGTCCAATTATTTTACCTAAATCGTGCTGATATATTCCAATGAATCCATCAATAAACTGCATTAATCCAGCTAACAATCCTAAAATTATTAGCTCTTTAACAGATTGTTTAGCAACTGCCCAAATAACAAGCAGAGCCAATGGAATTGTCCGAGCTGATGCATACATCGCGAAAATTGTTGTTGAATCTGCTATTACTAAATCTGCAGGCATTATTGAGGAAGGTGCGACTAATCCTGCTATCGAATATCCGGTTGCAACTAAAACATTTACTATTGTAACTACGCTCACAAAAAGCCGATTTTTATCTTTCATTGTTTTGAAAATTTGGTTTATAATTTTATCAGAATCCGCTATCAAAAAAGGTATTTATATTGGCCGAAATATCAATCTTCAAATTCTTTAATGTTCATTGCAAGTTGCTAAAACTACGGATCTTAACATGCTGCCTAGCCACTCGTTAGGCGGCGTTTTTATTTATTAATAGATAATATATTAATGATATTATATTAATCTTATCAACCAAATTTGCATCCTAAATCAACAAAAGAATTTATAGCTAAATACAACTTGATTATTGTGCTTTCTTTTTTATTGTGTCGAGCCATAACCTTCGGATAATTGCACTTCCGGGATATATAATTCGCCAATAATAACCGAAAACACGATTGTCTTTATGGGTTATCCCATTGTTGCGAGTTTCGGTGGTCAGAATTGTTTCGTTGTTATTGGTACTGATAAAACGAAAATTGACTACAACCTTCACATATCCAGGTTCATTAAACGATAAAAACTGTTTAAGCGTTGTTATTTCAGGTGGTGCTGGTTGGTTTGCATTGTAAGTTAATATTGCCGATTTAAGGATCATTACTGTAATCCATTCATCAGGCGCAACCACAAAGAAATTGAAATCTGGTGTCGAAATTGTCTCTGAGCCGACAATGTTATTTGATGCCCTATCGCTTAAATCCACATCCTCGTCAGCAATGCCTCTAATTCTCATAAGCAGGCGAGCAGCAGAAATATCTTTAACTCCTGTAACCTGCAAAACCTGTTTGATTTTTTCGAGAGAAGCATTTACACGCACTTCGTGAAATTCGTTGAATGAAAAATCGGGTAATAAGCTATCAATTTGTTGATTATTTGTTGGTGAATAGTTCGTTTTAACCGGATAAAGAAGCGAAAAAGCAGAAATTAATACTCCTCCAAGCACGACAAAAGCCGCTACGATTCTGTTCAAAATAAGCAAAATCGCTAAAGGGTGAATCAATGATATGATACCAACAACAATAAGTATTATACCAATCCAGAAAAAATAAGACGGTGCATAAAACTTTGCATAGTGCATCAAACGGAACATAATTGTTATCGCAATAACTATGCAGATTAAGCCGGGAATAAAAGATTGAAAATTCATATTAATAAACAAATTTAGTATCATAAATCATTTTTATCGAACTGTTCATATTGAACAAATCCACAGTCAATAAAATCTTTCTTGAACATTATAACCCTACAGATTTTTTTTGTTTAACTTTTGAAGTAACCTATATAAGTGCGCTCTAACATGCCGCCTAACGGGCGGCTAGGCAGCGGGCCTTCATTGCGAAGCATGAAGGGCTGTTGCTTAGCTTTATCCACAGCCATTTGATATATTGCGTGTTGAACTAAATCCGCCTTCGCGGATAGCTGTTCAACGTTGTTTTCAAAAGTACCCGATTTTTTCTATAATCGTAGATTAATTCACAACAAAAAATCAATGATTATGAGAAAGAAATCGGGTTTTACTATTGTTGAGCAGGCAGCAGTGCTTGTTCCTGAGTTTGAAAATGTTGTCCGTAAACTTGAACAACAGGTTGTCTTGCGCGGACAAAGCAAAAGTACATTAAAAAATTATATTCGCCGCATTGCACTTTTTGTTGTGCATTTCGGCAAACTGCCTGAACAAATTGAGCCGGATGAGATCAATGCCATTTTTAAAGAAAGACACCAAACTACCTGTCATACTCAACCAAAGGGAACTGAAAGAACTTTTTGCAGCACCAACGTTGCTAAAACAACGCGTCGTGCTGACTTTGATCTATTCAGCAGGACTCAGGGGACAGGAAGTCATCAACCTGAAAATATCAGACATCGATTTAGAGCGTAAAACCATTCACATCCGACAAAGCAAGTACAAAAAAGACCGCATTGTTCCGCTGGCAGAAAGCATGGCGGTTGGACTCAAAAAATATCTCAAGGCTGAAAACCCGCACATCTGGTTATTTAATGGTAAAGAATCTGATGGGAGATACAGCGTAAAAGGATTATCATCCATAACCAAAGACGTAAACCTGCATTCACTTAGACACGCCTATGCAACACATCTACTTGAACAAGGTGTCAATTTGAACTGGCCGATGTGGTCAGAACCTTTGGCCCCCAACTTGTAAAAAAGAGACCACTCACCCCCTTGCAAAGAAAAGTTTTGAGCAAAATAGCCGGTTGCAGAACCGCATCGCTTGGAGGTCATGAGCAGGCATGCGAGAGCTGTGGCACGGTACGCTATAGCTATAACAGCTGTGGTGACAGGCACTGTCCAAAATGTCAGGCAGCAAAGCAAGCCTTCTGGATAGAGGATCTGGTGCAAAGCACTCTGCCCATAAAGCATTATCACATTGTATCTACAGTGCCACACCTATTGAACGGCATTTGCCTGCATAATGACCGTATGTGCACCGGGTTGCAATAACCAACCAAAGAATAATCAACATCAACAATGGCAAAGTTACTTTCATCGCTAAAGATTACCGTGACAGGGCTATCAAAAAAGCCGGTTTCACTCGATGGTGTGGAATTCCTCAGGCGTTTTACCATGCACATCTTGCCACGACGGTTTGTAAAAATAAGAAGGTACGGCATTTACAACCACACGCTCAAACGGAATCTGAAGTTGCAGTTTGTACCACCAGACATTGATGCAATTATAAAGCAACAAAAAAAGCCTGAAACAACGATTGAGAGATTACAAAAGCTCACGGGCATAAACCCATGCCTTTGTCCCGTATGCAAAGAAGGACGAATGGTGAACATCAGAGAATTGCCAAGAATACGTGCACCCGCTTGGTTATCGTTTGATATTACGCCATCTCATTCATAATAAACAACGACGACCCATTGCGCTTCATTACGCATAATGGAAAGAGTATGCCTGGATGTGAACAAAAAAACGAATAACGGTTGCGAACGACTCTTGATTAACACCAACTTTCCAAAAAAATGTTCAGAAAAAACACTAAAACCTGCAATACGTCAAAGAAAGCGTCTACCTTGTTTCTATAAAAAAAGCTTAAAAACCTTCATTAAGTACATAGTCCCAAACGGCGGGTGTAGTTCAACACCGACTCATCGCTAGGCCTTGCAGGCCGCTCAGAGTGCTATTTATTAGCTTCCGTTTTTTATTTTTTCATCTCATAAATCCGCCCTCTGAATGTATAACTTGTCCTGTAATCCATTCCGCTTCATCGCTTGCTAAAAATCCTATCAATCTTGCAGCATCGATAGGCATACCAATACGATTCATTGCTGTCTTACTTATTATAGTATTTTTCAATTCATCATCCATCCATCCTGAATCTGTTGGCCCTGGATTTACAGCATTTATTGTAATCCCCTTTTGTCCAGCTTGGTTTGATAGCGTATATGTCAATGTCTCAATCGCACCTTTTGTAATCGCATAAGCAATCTCATCACTCATTTGTCCTAATGATTGCCCTGATGTTAAAATAATTATCCTACCTCCACTCGTAAACTTAAATCTTTTGATAAATCCTATTGTCAATAAAGTGGTTGCTTTCAAATTAATCGCATAATGCTTATCTAATTCAATAGCTGTCAAATTATCAATATTTGTTGAAGTACTATAAGTTGCATTATTTATCAAAATTGATGGAAATCCAATTTTATTATCAACTGCATTTAGTAGAATATCAACAGATTCATTTATAGACAAATCCAATTCTATTTTATGGCAATTTACCCCAAATTCTCTAATCTCATTTTCAATTATATCAGGTTCATTATCAAAAATCCCCCAAGGCATTTGTTTGTCATAATTTGTCCAATATGTAAAGAATATATCAAAATTCTTTTTTGCTAATTCAATACAAATCGCATGTCCAATTCCTTTTAATCTACTGACACCAGTAACAATAGCTATTTTTTTACTTATCATTACAAATTATATTATCCAAAATACAATAAATGCTCGATGTTGCGATTTTGTCTTAAAATGGAAGCTAACGGTGGCGGTATGGCCAGTAAGGGATTGCGGGCTATTTCCTATCAAGTTACACGAAAAGTTGAAGCGGGGTACAACCCTTTGCATACCGCTGAAACCCTTATTGGCTATACCGCGTGTTAGGCTGCGTTTTTATTTCAATTCAAATAGATACAATTTTTTGACATATTCTTCTCGTTGATACCAATCATTGAATACCAATTCCAATGAATCAACTACAAATGTACCAAAATAGTAATCTCTATACTTTTCCACTATATCCAAAAAACTCTCTTTATTTTCGATTTTTTCTTTCAATCTAAAAATTGTCGAATGAGCTGTTTGAATTGCATATCTTTTATCCATTGACTGTTCTAAGCCAGTGTCCTTAAAATCAACTCTTAGGTTATCCCGAATCTGGTTTAGTGTATTATTTTCTAAAAATCCTTGTACCATTAAACAAGATGGGGAGCCAGTAAGTCCTATAAATTCTATTTTAAAACAATTTATCCCCTTTATGCTTTTCTTAATGGTTTCAACATAATCTTCAATTCTAATCTGGCTAAGGTTGAATCCATCGTGACAGGAAATTATTGACATTACGGTCACATGCAAATCCGAATCACGGTAAAAGTATTGGTTTGGTTCTATTAACCTAATCTCAGAAAGAAACTTTTGAATATTAGCCTTTACTGAATTATCAGGTCGTAATAAAAGAGTAATACCAAATCTTTTATCATTATCCGAATCAATTAACTTGTCAACCTGATAAGAGTCCGATTGTATTTTTTTAATCGAATCTTGATATAATTTGTCGTAATGCTCTTTCAAGTTCATTATTCAATCTTTAGCTAAAATTCTCATTGTACAGTGTCGTTTTTAAAATGCAGCCTAACGGCGAGCCAGTCCCTATGTTTGAAAAATGAATTGATTACTTAATTTAGCATAAGACAAAGATCATTACTTTTAAGGTGTCCAATCATTAACAAATAATATTCAATGCCTTATGTCTACACAAATGAACAATTTAAATTTCGAAGGTCAAAATATTTATGCAGGTTTTGACGTCCATCTTAAAGACTGGAAAGTAACCATCTTAATACCATGCCACCCAAACCCGAAGTGTTGAGTGATTATCTTCTTGAACATTATCCCGCTACCCAAAAGGACAAGCTTCAGAAAGAAGACAAGCGAGACAGCCGAAAAATTGCCTATGCCCTTAGAAGCGGAAACCTAACGCCAATCTATTGTCAATGACATGGTCCGTTTCAAGAACCGCATTAAAGGCTTTCTTCATTTTTATGGTATTGATATGCCGGAAGAGTTTGCCAATTCACGTAAGCACTGGAACAGGCGTTTCATGATATGTCCTTCTGGATATCAAACATCTTTCGCAAACCGACAAGTATCGTGAAAATGTCAGGCTACTTCGATCAATCCCAGGAATAGCCCTCATCACAACAATGGTCATCTTAAAAGAGGTCGAGGACATCAATCGGTTTCCCAATTCTGAGAGATTATCTTCCTTCATTGGACTCATCTCAATGACCAAGTCAAGCGGTGAGAAACAGAAAGTATGTGAAATCACTTTTCGGGCACACGATTTTCTTAGGTCAATCATAATAGAGAGTTCCTAGGTGGCAATACGGTATGATCCGGCACTTTTGATGGCCTATCAAAAACGAATCAAACGGATGGAGCACAACAACGCCATCATCGAAAAAACAGACAACCTATAAAACTATCAGCATTTCTGGAAGTGACCGTTGCCCGCGCCCTGCGGCTTGAGCGCTCTAGCTAGATTACGGCACTTCCTTCCTGTTAAGACTGAAAAAGGGAAATGCGGCATCTCGTAATGACCACTTATAGAAGAATGCTTTATAGGATCCTGACTGATTGTTAAGGTTGTTTACAGAAAATGAAAAAAAGAAAGAAAGGTGTTTAGGGGAGATTCCGAAAATACGGAATCTCAAGAAGGAAGATATAAATCCCCTCCCGGAAGAACTTGTGCCTATAACCTAGTTAGGGAAATGTTAGCAACAGGAAGTTTTTATTTATGAGTCTGCATATACTGGTCAGCAGTCATTACAGGAATCTTAGCTTTCCGGAAGTCTTTAAGATTCCGGGTAATAATTGCATCAAGACCATTCTCCAATGCAGTGTAGTATTGCAGTCCATCCTCAAAGTCCTTAAAATCACTATCATTAAGCGCAAGTTCAACTATCTTATCATCAAGACTTAACACTTCAATTATCAACTTAAGTTTACGAAGTATTTGTTTAGCTTCTTCAGACTTTTTTGATTGCAATAAGATGTAATTTGTAGTAGCGAATGACAATGCCGATACACTTATTTGAATCTCTTTCTTATCAGCCAAGGAGAAAATCCTAGCAGCCTCTGAATAGAAGGGTTGTCTTTCAGAAAGCAAGTCGATTATAATGTTCGTATCCAGAAATAGTTTTTTCATCTGTACTTCTCTGTTAAGAATTTCGCATATTCTTTTTTATAGTCATGATCTGGATTAAGATGAATGACGCCACTTAAGCTTTTAACAAGTGGTGTAATATCATCTGATACTTCCGATTTATCTTCTGTTACTGAATCGAGGTATGATTCGATCAACTTAGATAGACTAACATTATGAAGATGTGCGTAATCCTTTGCACGATCAATCACTCTTTTGTTTAATCTGAGGGTTAATTTCGTTTCCATATTCGTATATTTACGTACAAATATAATTATTCTATACGGCAAATGCAAGGGGGCGCTTTTTCTTCTTGTTGCTAACGGCGAGCCAGTCCCTATGTTTGAAAAATAAAAGGTCTTGGACAGCAAAGGCCAAAGAGTATTATTTTTGACGGTATAAATAGAATTAAACAAATAATGCGAATCAAGGGTTAAATTATCAAATAGATGAAGCAGCGGCGATTCTTCCAAAGATATGCAGAAGCAATCCCTTAGTTGAACGCACTTTTTGCGCATTTTGGATCTTGGTTTTCTCGTTTATCCAGTTGAAGAATGATTCAATTGGTTGACGTACAGTGGAAACAGCTTTTGAGAACAGGTCATTTGACGCTTGCTCTCTCATTCTGATCACATCGCTCTCCCCTTTTACATTCATATGCGGGGTCAACATTATCAGATTGTTTGACGCTTCTTTTTCTTGGAAATAATCCTTGTCACAGTAGCTTTTGTCACCAAAAACCACCCTGTCATTCAAACCCATGCCTTTGTCCCGTATGCAAAGAAGGACAAATGTTGAACATCAGAGAATTGCCAAGAATACGTGCACCCGCTTGGTTATCGTTTGATATTACGACATCTCATTCATAATAAACAACGACGACCTATGTTTGAAAAATAAAAGATATTGGACAGCATAGGCCAAAGAGAATTAATTTTGACGGTATAAATAATCTTAACAAATAATAAAAACTCAATGACTTATGCCTACACCAATGAACAATTAAAATTTTGAAGGTCAAAATATTTATGCAGGTTTTGACGTCCATCTTAAAGACTGGAAAGTAACCATTTTAATACCATGCCACCCAAACCCGAAGTTTTGAATGACTATCTTTTTAGGACTTATCCCGGTGCCTTAAAGGACAAGCTTCAGAAAGAAGATAAGCGTGACAGCCGAAACGCCAATTTACACACCTACCGAAAGCACCCTCAATGACCGTTCGTTGGTTCGTTCCAGAAAAACTCTTGTGGGTGACATGATCCGTTTCAAGAACCGTATTAAGGGCTTTCTCCATTTTTATGGAATTGATATGCCGGAAGAGTATGCCAATTCACGTAAGCACTGGAACAGGCGTTTCATGGTATGGCTTGAAAGCATACGTGAAAATGTCAAGCTACTTCGATCAATCCCAGGAATAGCACTCATCACAGCAATGGTCATCTTAACAGAGGTCGAGGATATTAATCGGTTTCCCAATTCTGAGAGATTCTCTTCCTTCATTGGACTCATCTCAATGACCAAGTCAAGCGGTGAGAAACAGAAAGTAGGTGAAATCACTTTAATTATAGAGAGTTCCTGGGTTGCCGTACGGTATGATTCGACACTTCTGATGGCCTATCAGAAACTAATCAAACGAATGGAGCACAACAACGCCCTGATTGCAAAAACAGACAACCTATAAAACTATCAGCATTTCTGGAAGTGAGCGTTACGCGCGGCTTGCGACTTGACCGCTCTGGCTAGATTACGGCACATCCTTCCTGTTAAGACTGAAAAAGGGAAATATGGCATCTCGTAATGACCACTTATAGAAGAATGCTTTATAGGATTTTGACTGATTGTTAAGGTTGCTTACAGAAAAAGAAAAAAGAAAGAAAGGTGTTTAGGGGAGATTCCGAAAAGACGGAATCTCAAGAAAGAAGAGATAAAACCCCTCCCGGAATAACTTGTGCCAATATCCTGATAAACTGCTGAAAAAGAAAGATTTTTGAAAAATAATGATCAAAATATTTGGTTTTCAACATAGAAGGCCGCGGCCGCCTCATGTGCCTGTGGTTTGGGTATTGTAAGTGGCAGTGCTTTTTTGCTATTCTCTTTTTTTAAAGTCCCTCATTCCTATTGAATTTATCATATAAGGCCATATTTCCGTACTTTTCACATTAGGGTAGAGTCCATCATTTGAAGTAGGCAAAAATTCCTCGTTCTCCTTACGCTGAATATCTGACTTATATTCCAGAATCAATTTTGAATAGTTCTTCATAATGAGGAGAACTTTCATATTTTTTTCTTTTTCTTTTTTTGTATTTCCATGTGTACCATAGCAGAAGTAACAAGTGATTGTACTATCCTGACCAACTTCATCAAACAAATCATTATTCTCCCATGAATCAACAGTCTTTGTATAACTTTCAAATGCAATTATTGAATAATCAAAATATGCGGAATCTGTTGGTACCAATTTAATTGTGAATTTGGTTCCAATCGTAAATGCAAATCCATTTGCTGGGATTGTCGGAAGTTGTTGCGCAATTGATGCCCAGCTAATCATTAAAAAAATTATCACAATCAGTTTTTTCATACTCTTGTCTATTGTTTACTAAAATGGTATCAGAAAACAGGAATTACCTATTTGTTAATCATTTCGAATAATGATAAATAATGCGATTTTGGCATTGCCACTAACGGGTAGCTATGGCGCGGTAAACAAATGTAATACATAGTTATACTGTGGCTTAGATGGTGGTGTTAGTGGCAGATTTTTTGTAATCAACATACCCAACTATAAATTCTAATATAATCAATCCATTTACCATTAATTCTTTTAAAAAGTATTACTCCTCCGCCTCCACTCAGATTTACACAATTATCATATTGAATCACGGCATAATCACCGGAAGAACTAAAGATTGGGCGAGATAGAAAATATACATCTTTCAAATCACTATAGTTGAAATTGGCAATTTGCTTTCTAAGTCTCTTTTTATTCGATTTATCAGTTAAACCAATCCTTTTACACTCATTGCGGAATGAAATCAAAGTGTCCCTTTTGTTAATGATCACTTTATTAGGAAAATCCAAATATGTCCAATCTTTTTTGTCTACTTTGTCAAACTTATCAGCAAGCTCTAAAATCACTGATCTAGGAACACTATCCAAACCCTTTTCTCTGATGAATTCATCAATATCACGAATATACAATTTGTCTTTATTTATAAATCCAATCGGGGTCTTAAATAAAACTAATCCGGTCTGATTGCCAATCAAGTCGAGAATTTGCCTTAAATCATTGCTTGTTTGAGAAAAGCATTCAAAAATTCCGAAAGTCAGAATAATTGTTATAATCACTAAGAATCTTCTCTGTTTCATCGTAAACTCTCTGGTTTGTGTTTTTTTAATTTGCCACTAATGGAAGGCCAGACCATGGCCCCGAGGGGGTTCTGGCTTGGGCAATGTTAGTGGCAGCTCTTTTTTATCTTCTTCTTGATTTTGCCAAAAGCCTAAGTATCATTCCCAAAAATGCCAAGGCAATACTTGTCATATAATACAACGCAATCCCGCCGGTTGCAGACGCAATTATCAACTTGAAATTTTCAGTGGGTTTGATAATTTTCAATTTGTAGATCAGTAACATGAATGCACATATTCCAAGCGTCAGGATCAACGCTTGTAATGCAAACCCACGTTACCATTGCTGGAACGATACAAAGAAGTAAAAGTAAAGCTGTCTTATTTACTGTGCCTTGTAGGGTCATTACTTCAATATCATCTCCATTAAATTGAAATCCTTGAAATGTTTTTTTTGACAGTGCAGGGTTTCCAGATTTGTAAATTGCCATAGTTATTCCTTTTTGATTCGTGTTGTAAAAATACCTAATAGTACGGTTCTAGAGTTGCCATAATGGCGCCTGCCGTAGTCGGCTGTAGTTTGGGTATTATTAGGCACAGGAGTTTTTTTGTCTATTATATCTCCACTCTTTTCCACAGTCAAAACACATGTCAGTCCTCTTAAATAACGGAAATAACATTCCCAAAATAAGACTGATAATCAGCGTAATCACATCTGGACTCTTCTTCTTTCCAATATTCTCGGAATGACAGAATGGACATTGTTTTTTGTTGATCGTGTTAGCATCATAAACGATCTCAATCTTTGATTCTTTTTCAGGGATTAGGTATCCGCCCTTTTGTAGAATCTGCTGGGCATTTTCATAATCTTCCTCTCTCACCATTACCTTAACGCCACCTAAGGCATAGGAAGACATAGTGTTAACCTGAGCTGTTAACTCATCTTTTAACATCGTTTCAATGCCCTCAGATTCCAGATATCCCTGCACCATGTGGGCTTGAGTTGGAAATGTTAATGAAATGGCTTCTCTCCAATTACAATGGTTCGTTCAAAAACCAATTAATCAATTGACAATCAATCAAATAAAATGAAAAAAAAGTGTAAAATGTTGATAAATAATGGCTGAAATATTTGTTTAAAACCCTGATATTCAGTATCTTAATGGTGTTTTTCAACCACGAAAGAGCCATAAAGAATGAACACCAGGGTTAGTAATAAAGCC
>Ga0209511_1001022_pt1 | contig 25727 bp, 20 predicted proteins | sample SSSSmetaG_FD_184141 | JGI IMG/M metagenome (GOLD analysis project Ga0209511, IMG submission 184141) | Glacier valley bacterial and archeal communities from Borup Fiord, Nunavut, Canada, to study Microbial Dark Matter (Phase II) - ​SSSS... | ecosystem: Environmental > Aquatic > Freshwater > Ice >... | reverse complement strand
GGCGTAGGGTGTTAAGTTTGAAGGTGCGGACATCGGTATAGAGTTTCGCCAGGCGTTGGCGTACCAGAGGGTCTTGGATGGCGGGTCGTCCATCGCGGCTCTGCTCTTTCGCCAGTTCTATCAAGTTTTGAATGCGTTGCTCAAACTGAACCACCGTATTAAAGGAGAAGCTGCCGCGCTCGTGCATCAGGGTGGTGATGGCGACCATCCAGCCTTTGTTGATTTCGCCCACCAAATTTTGAGCGGGGACTTTCACATCCTCAAAGAGCAGTTCGGCAAATTCGGCCTCACCTGTCATTTGTACCAGGGGGCGGGTGCTAACTCCCGGCGACTTCATATCTACAATCAAATAGCTCAAGCCTTTGTGTTTGGGAGCCTCGAAGTCGGTGCGTACCAATAATATGCAATAATCGGCGACATAGCCAAAGCTCGTCCAGACCTTATGCCCATTTACAATGAAGTTATCGCCATCACGCACTGCCTTACTTTGCAGGGAGGCTACGTCTGAGCCGGAGTTGGGTTCACTAAAACCCTGACACCAGATTTCTTCCCCGCTCAAGATTTTGGATAGATAGCGGCTCTTTTGCTCAGCCGTGCCAACCGATAGTATAGTCGGCCCAGCCATCCCCAAACCTATAACGTTAGCGGTGGGTGGGGCTTTGGCAAGGGCTATTTCCTCGTTATAGATTATAGTCTGGTTGAAAGTTGCGCCCCGTCCGCCATACTCTTTGGGCCAACCAACCCCCACCCAGCCCACCTCAAACAATTTTTTCTGCCACGCTCGCCGTACCGCCACCCGCTCCCTGAAGCTCATATTGCGGTTTTCCCGAAATTCCTCATTGATATTTTGGGCCAGCCAGCTTTTCAGTTCGGCCCGAAAAGCCTCGTCGCTGACTGTTTGTTCCTCTGCCGATGTCATGGTCATGTTGGTTGCACTCCTACTTTTTTGATTTGCTGATGCCTGAAAACACTCTTGGGAATGAGGTAATCTTAACAAAAGCTGGTTAGCAGGGCAAGTGAATTGGCGTGGAGTTGGGGGATGGGGATAAAAAATTAGATTTGTTGTTTTACGGGCATAAAAAGTAAGACTTTGACACATTAAGGCGGCGTAACTCCGTTTAGGTCACTCAAACACATTTATAACCTTGAAAGCCTATACTCATATTCTGGCGGATAATGACAGTCAGACAGTAACCGCGTTAAACAGTTTTTAGGTGTATAAAACGAAAAGACAGGATTAAATCCTGCCTCATTAGGTTTATCTACTAATACTCCTATGTACCTTATATTTTATTTTTCGGTTTGCGGGTATAGCCATTAGTTCTAAATACTGGTCGAGTTAAAACCAGAAATGTTGATTGTCCAAAAAATGTAAGTAACCAACCGCTTCTAGTTGGATTACTTTTATCAAAATAGGCCATATACATAAAAACGTCGTCATTGAAATATTTTGGCCCAATAGTTTCTGGTTGGCTTTTGAACCCATTTGTAAAAAGTTCTTTTTCTTCTGTTGTTTCTAGTTTTTTCACTTTTATAGATATAGATTCAGGAATACGGATTTTTTTGACGTAATAAAATAATCCTCTGACAACCCATTTGAAAATGGGAGTTAATTCCTTTTTGTCATAAACAATTTGTACTTCAAAGTCTACGTTCTGATTATTTTCATCAAATTTAGGATAAAAATAAATCTCTGCCCTTCTTAAGAAGTTTCCTCTGTTTTCAGTTATTGACCTGACTAAAGAGCGGGATATTTTATCCTGACCAAATTCGGTGAGTGGGTGATTTTCAACTTCTTTGCCTATTTTTACTATAGTCCTTAAATCTCCGTCGTATTTTGACTTTGCCACATTACATTCACGACAAGTTGGTATTGTTATATATTCCCTTTGCTCCACACCATCATAAAGAGTTTGGGGTATTACATGCTCTAGTTCTGTGGCAAGTCTATTACCACAGTAAGCACACAATTCTTGAACTTTGTTTTTGCGCTTACTCATTTTACAAACTCATAAAACTTACTTAGAAAGTTGGTTTTCTGATCTGGAGCTTGAGTAGGTTTCCCATTGTATAACTCTTGAGCCAGGAAATAAAAATGAGTGAAGTCAAAACTCATAGGAAATTTATATCAATAGAGAGTTTTCCTTTACCCCACGTCATTTCATTCAACCACCAAGTTTCTTCAAATTGGTTCAACTTATGCAAAGCCTGGGAAGTATCTTCAGTGGTTCCAAGAAGAATAAATAGCATCTCGTCTTCCTTATCTTCTGGATTGGTAAAGCAGTGAAGTAAGGGCTGGTTATTTGGGAAGAATTTAGCAATTTCCTGGGCTGCTTCCACGAGAAGGGGTAATAAAAAGCTGTGCTTGGGCAAAAATGCAACGACTTGTTCAGCACTATCGTCAAATTGATAGAAAGCCTCAAGCTCCCCAACTTCTGAGTTGGTATTTACCAGTTCTTCAAGCGGGCTTTTGTATTTTCTGCTCATTAACTTCTTTTACTAACTTTTGAGTAGAAAAACGGGGAAAAGATTATCCCTAGTTTAGCCTACCAGTCCGAAAACTAATTGAAGACGAGGAATAAAGTTACTTCCCGTCAAGGCAGAGGCTAAGGGTTAAAGTTGTACCTTGCCCTGGACGGCTCTCGATGGTCAGGCAACCGCCAGACTCACGGGCGCGTTGCCGCATATTAATAACCCCCATGCCACCATGATAAGCCAGCTTGGTAAGGTCGTCCGGCACTGCAAAACCCACCCCATCATCAGTAATAATCAGGTTAATACAGTTGTCAGCATAATTCCTAAATAACTTGAGGCAAGCATTTTTTGCGTGAGCGTGTTTAAGAATATTAGCCAGAGATTCTTGAGCCAGCCGATAAAAACACATTTGCTGAGCTTGATTCATTAGCTCAACTACTTCCTCGCGCAAATCAGTTTGGACGGTAACCCCTGAATGGCGGGATATGTCCCCCGCTAATCCTTCCAGAGCGGCAATCAGGCCCAGGTCGGTCAGGAGTTTGGGTTGGAGTTCGCGGCTTAATAGCCGGAGGTTAGTGATGGTAATATCAAGATTATCCTGCAAGCGGCAAAGGCGTTTTTCGATATGTTGGGGCAGGGCGGGGGCATAAGGATCGGTCAATTCATCGCCAGTTAAGGCAACTTCGGTTAAAGTGCCGTTGGTAACTAACAGTCCCTTCATTGTATCGGTCAGGTCGCAGCGCAGCAGGTCAATCTGGCGGCCCAAACCAATCAGACTTTGCACCGTATCATCGTGGAGTTCGCGGGCCAGACGGTTGCGTTCCTCGGCAACGGCGGCTTCACGGGCGCGGGTGTGCAGACGGGATGACTCAATAGCGGTAGCAATCTGCTCCGCCAGAATTTCCAGAACTGGCACATCTTCCGGGTCGAAAGCATCAATTTCAGGCTGTTCAATGTTCAAAACGCCAATACACCGCTCATTAACTTTGAGGGGCATATCCAGCTCTGCCGCCGTCCCCTTACTCTGAATATAATAAGGGTCACGGCTAACATCATTCGCCAGACGGGTTTGTTCGTTGCGGATTACCCAGCCTACCATACCCTGACTAATATGAACCCGTTTGTTAACTCGGTTAGTAAAGTTGCTGTAATAGCAACGGGAAGGGTCGGTAGAAACCACATGATAAAGGTATTGCTCATCGGTATCCAGCAAAAAGACCGAAACCATGTCAAAGCCAAAAGTTTTCTTAATCAGCCGCACCGTCTCATCCAGCAACTTTTCCAGGTCAAGCACCGTATTAATCTTACGGCTGACTTCCATTACCGCTCTTAAACGGGCGGCCTCTCGCCCCCGAATGTCGCGGGTTACATCAAGCATGCTTCTCTCCCCCTTCAAGGTCCAAATCCCCTAAATCTAGTAATCTTCGTTTCAACCCTTGCAATACCGCCTCGGTACGCGAGCCAACTTCCAGCTTGTCAAAAATATTAGCAAAATGGGCTTGCACGGTGCGCGGACTAAGTACCAGTTTATCGGCAATTTCCTTGTTGGATAAACCTCGCCCCGCCAGTTTCAAAACTTCCAATTCGCGGTCAGTCAGGCGTTCGGTGGGGTGGCTGGGTTCACCTTTGCCCGACCCTGGCAGATTCTTGATGGCAAAACGGCCCAAAACCTTTTTCGCTATGGTTGGATGCAAAACGGCCTCACCCCGATTAACCGCCCGCACCGCATCCACCAACTCTTGCCCCCGTACTGTTTTCAGCAAATAGCCTGCTGCTCCTGCCTCTAGCAGCGCGAAAACATACTGGTCTTCGTCATGAGCGGTCAGTGCCAGCACCGCCACCCCCGGACGATGAGCCTTTATTAGCTTAGTGGCGGCTATCCCATCCAACACGGGCATTGCCACATCCATTAATACTACATCGGGACGCAATCTGGCCGCCATCTCAACCGCAACCTGCCCATCCCCGGCCTCCCCAACCACCACAATGTCGGGCTGTCGGTTGAGCAATTCAGCCGTACCTTCCCGCACTACCGCGTGGTCTTCCACCAATAAAACTGTTATTTTGCTGTTTGTGGTATCAATCATAATTCTATTATAAACAATTTGGCAAATAAAGCTATACGGTTTTTTGCCTAGCCTCAAGACTCAAAACTAGGGGTTGACAACTACTCGCCTATTTGGTATCCATAGGTGATGCTACTTATAAGTAATGAGTAACGAGTTAAAAGTAACCGTTCAGACGAGTTGTCATTCTGAGCTTGCGAAGAATCTTTTTATACCTGGCAAAATCTTTTACTTCATTCAGGATGACAATATGAAAAAATGGCTAACAGGTCTGGTTCTAGCAATATTACTTAGCAGCTTACTTACCGCCGCCGGATATCGCCAACCAGCCTTCGCGATGGAAGACTATGCCGATGCCGCCTTTTACCGGGTCTGGCAACGTACCGATAAACCAATTCAGGAAGGCCGCACTGACCGCTCCTGGCTGTGGGGGCCAAGTCCCTTTACTCTTGGACTGAAAGAAGATTATCAGGAGTCGCCAGAGGGCAAGCGGCTGGTACAATATTTCGATAAAAGCCGCATGGAAATAAACAATCCGGGAGGCAGAACCGACGACCCCTTTTATGTCACCAATGGCTTGCTGGTTAATGAACTGATGAGCGGCAGGCTGCAACTTGGCAACAACCGCTTTGAGCAACGCCTACCCTCTGAACGGGGCGTAGCTGGTGACGATAACGATACTAACGGGCCAACCTACGCCGTGCTGGGCAAACTAAATATTCGCACCACCGCCAATAACTCGCCAATCCAAACCACCGTTAACCACACCGGACAAATCGGCAGTAGCGTTAACTTCCCGGACTATAGTGTTAAAAACGCCTATTTTGTTAGCGAAACCGGGCATAATATCCCTAACGTTTTCTGGGATTTCCTCAATACTACCGGGGTAATTTATGACCGGGTGGATAACCCTGACCTTGCGCGGCTGTTCGACCCGGTTTTCTACGCCACTGGTTATCCTGTAACTGAGGCGTATTGGGCTAAAGTTAAGGTGGCGGGCAAGGTGCAGGATGTGTTGCTACAGGCTTTTGAGCGGCAGATTTTGACTTATACTCCCGCCAACCCCAACGGCTATCAGGTCGAGATGGGCAATGTGGGTCGGCATTATTACCAGTGGCGTTACGCCAACAAAAAACCACTCGCGATCTCACAGTTCGGCGAGATACCCAAAGGTTTGAAATCACATTTTATGGTCGGGCTGGGCAACCAGCAAGATAACGTGGCCTGGATGACCAAAAGTGGGGCAAGCTGGGATGCCCGCTATCAATATCTGGTGGGCGATGCCCTCAAGGATAGTTGGACGGGCTGGCATTCCCCCGAAGGCTCGTTTGCCAGCGATTATATGAACGGCAGTGACCGAGCGGGCTATCTGCCCATCTTTACTTATTACGTCCTGCAATATTGCTCGCCCAACGTCAATAACAAAGGTCTGAGCGAGGGTGATAAAGATTTAGCCAACCTGAACAACGCCGAGACGATGCGGGCTTATTACGCTAACTTCAAATTATTACTGGATAAAGCCGGGGCTTTTGGCAAAACCGTCATTATCCACCTTGAGCCCGATATGTGGGCCTTTGCCCAGAGCAAACTCAGCAAAAATAGTAATCGGGACGCGACCCAGATTCCGGCGAAGGTGGCGGGGAGTGGCTATGGAGATAGGTTGGCGGAGTTGCCCGATAATCTGGCGGGTTTTGCCCAGGCGTTGGTAGCCTTGCGCGATAAATATGCCCCAAACGCCCTGTTAGCTTTGCATGTCAATTCCTGGGGCGATGGGGCCGATATTGCCACCGCTACCGACCCCTATCTGGATGTTACCTCGGCAGCTAATAATACTGTGCAGTTTATTAAGTCGCTAAAGGCTAATTTTGACATGTTGTTCTTTGACCTGGGAGACCGGGATGCCGCCTACAAACAGGAAAAGTACCACCCTAACAGCAAATTTCAGTTCTGGTGGGATTTGAACAATATTAAATACCCCAATTTTGAGCGTTTCCGTAAATATATGGGCAATATTACCAGAGGGGTTGGGCTACGGGCGATGCTGTGGCAAGTACCGGAGGGCAACACCCTTTACCGTAGCCAGAATAATAAGCCGGGCCATTATCAGGATAATCGGGTGCAATATTTCCTGGGCGATAACTACCGGGCTATTTTGTCGGACTGGATTGAGGCCGGGTTAATCGGGATTCTGTTTGGGGCAGGGGCCGCCGAGCAAACCACCAACGAGGACGCTATCAAGGACGGCCTGACTAATCCTCCCCCTATCAATGGCAACAATCTGGTCAGCCAATTCCCCGATGATGATGGCGGCTATCTGCGGTTGCGCGGCCAAAATTATTTTAAGAATGGCGCTTTGCCCTTATCTTAATTTCAACATGCTATAATTTATTACGATAGAAAGAAATAGCAATGTGTACAATCGAATATATTAATTTTAGACCGACTCTGCCAGTTATGGATTTGGATAAGTCAGTAGTTTTTTACCGGGATGTGCTTGGTTTAGAGCTGACCACCCTCGCCCCTGAATATGAGTTGGCGATTCTGGGAAAGGGTGGGGCTGAAATAGCGGTAGTGAAAAACGTTAATCCAGTCTCGCAGGTAGCCTATCTGTATGTCAAAGGAGTTGATGATTTGTACGCAATTTGTCAGGCGAAGGGGGCGGAAATCAGTCAGGAACTTGCTACCCATCCATATGGTATGCGGGACTTCGTACTAAAAGACCCTGATGGTCATGTTATTGGCGTGGGCGAAAGGTTGGCACAGTGAGAAGATACGACCAGAAATCGTTGATGGAGGCGTGGCGACGCTGCATTACGCAGGACGATGTTTCCGACCCGGTGGAGGTAGTAGTCGCCGAACTGAGCGAATATTTCAAGCTGCCGCCCGACGAGGTGCGCCAACGTTGTATCCATTGGGAGGAAGATTCGGTCAAGGAGTGGCAAGCCAAAGACCGCACCAGTTCAGAGGCTCTGCTGGAATTTTATCAGACGCAGGTTAGCTGGATTTTCGATACGATGTGGTATCACGCCAATCAATATCATGGTAAGTTTGACCCGGAAAGTGTAAAAGTTGCTGCCGGATTGCAACGACTAATGCCCGGTCATCATCTGGATTTTGGGGCGGGGCCAGGGACGAGCAGCCTCTTTTTCCACGAATTGGGCTGGCAAGTTTCGCTGGCGGATATTTCAACCACTTTTCAGGATTTTGCCAGGTGGCGATTTGCCAAACACAACGTCCCAGCGACTTTTTACGAAACCAGTATCGCGAAGCTGCCCACTGCCACCTACGACCTGATTACAGCCTTCGATGTAATGGTGCATGTGCCGAATGTGGGCGAAACTCTGGCTGATTTGCGCCGCACCCTCAAGCCAGGGGGCTATCTGGTCTTTAATATTGATAGCCGCCCTCGCACCGAAACCACCGAATGGCATTTATACGATGAACATTACCCGATTATGCGGCTGGTGCGGGCGGCTGGCTTCCGTCGCCACCCCAAAATTGATTATTTTTACGTCTTTCAGAAAGTAGAGCGGGGATCACCACAAGCCACTCTGGTAAAAACCTATGACCAGTTGCGCTATAACCCCTTCACCACCAAAGTTGCCAGCCAAATACGGAAGCTGCGGAGACGCTAAATCATTTATAAAATAATACCTTGATTGCTAGTTGTTAACCATTTCAGGTCAAATTGCTTGAAAATCCCAATTTTATTGTCGAAATTAGCCTCAAAATAATGAACTAGCAATCAAGGTATTAATATATTAGTTAAATCCCACAAATTAATTTGCAGGCCATACCCGGCACTAGCTATTTGCTGTCTCATTGGGCTGAAGGCAACTGAAAAAATCTGCCCTTTGGGGTTATTTAAGGTTAATATATTCTTCCCAGACTTTAAATCCCAGAAGAATATCTGAGATAAAGAGGCTGTACACAAATATCTACCATCTGGCGTAAAAATTAGTGATGAAATACCCGATGGATGCGGAATACTTAATATTTCTTCACAAGTTTTTACATCCCATATTTTTACTTGTGCGTTTTTGCCTCCAATACTATCGGTCATTATATTACTACAAGCCAGTATGTCCCTAGTCGGATGAAAAACTAAAAAACGAAAATCTAGTGAATTATTTTTTAGACTCGCTAATTTAGTAGCTGTTACTATATTCCATATTTCAATAGCACCATCTTTCGTAGATCCAGCCAAGCTAGAACCATTTGGATTGAACACTACACAACTGAGGTCAGGTTTATCTGCAAATAAACTTATTTCCTTACCTGTAGATAAATCCCAAAAAAAGACATTACTCCAAATAGCCTCTGTAATGCTTGGGCCAGAACTGACTAACCATTTACTATCAGGGCTAAAATCCAAGTTTACTATAATATCGGGGTGGCCCTTCAAAATAAACAAGGTTTTCTTCGTGATAGCATCCCATATTCTTACTGTGCAGTCATAACCGGCACTAGCTATTAGTTTCCCATTTGGGCTAATTTTCACCTTATTAATTATTCCTGTATGACCTTTAAGAACTGCAACTTTACTCTTTTGTAAAACGTCCCATATTCTAACAGTCATATCTTCGCCAGCACTGACTAAATACTGTCCGGTGTAATCAAAATTTAAGGAAAAAACAGCTCCAGAATGTCCGAGGAAATTGGTTGGAGATAGAGGTTGAGAATTAGTTACAGCTATATCAATAGTAGGGCTAGGTTCTAAAAATACCGCTCCGAGCTCATCTGGTTCAAAACCTTCAGGCCAAATAGTATCTTTATCATATGAAGCTCCGTCAAGAATTGACCCTTCCAAATTGGCTTCTGCCAGATTAGTTCCTCTTAAATCAGCTTTTTGTAAATCAGCGTAGGATAAATTCGCTCCTTTGAGTATTGTGTTGGTTAAATCGGATTCTCGAAACCAACCTCCTTGCAGGTTAACGTTTGTCAGATCGAGATTGCTTAAATTAGTTTTTTCCAAACCAATATTGAGCAAGATTGCACCTGTTAATTTAGCTCCAATGAGTTCAGGTCCTTCTAGTTGAACCTCACTCATATCTGATTCTTTCAGGTCACAGTCTTGTAAATCAGCCCCATAAAGTACAGCCTCTCTTAAATCAGCTTTATACAAATTCGTTCTAGAAAGGTTAGCATCTGATAAATCAGCCCCTACCAGACTTGCATAAGCAAGATTAAGATTGGACAGATCAAGATTCGACAAATCATATTGGCTTAGGTCTATCCCAGAAATTGAAGATTTTAGCCGTTCTTCAATTTGTTCGCGTGTTAATTTCTTCATATACGCTAGTTCTGTCACTGCTTAAAAACTAATTTACATAGTTGCGCCGAGAATCCAGGGGCAGAATTCTTCTTCGCCAATGCCTTGCGCCTCGCTCTTGCTGGCCTTGCCACTGGCGACAGCAATAACCTCCGCCAGAATTTGCCGCCCGATTTCCTGGGTGCTGACCCCGTTCAGAACCTCCCCAGCGTTCACGTCCATATCCCCCGGCATGTTTTCGTAAAGGGTATTGTTGGTGCTGACCTTTATCGAAGGGGCGGGCTTGTAACCGAAAGCCGAACCGCGCCCGGTGGTAAAGACAATCATATTCGCGCCACCCGCTACCTGCCCCGTTGCCGAAACCGGGTCGTAGCCGGGAGTGTCCATCACCACCAACCCGCGCTCGGTAATCTGGTGGGCGTATTTATAGACCGCATTCATGGGGGTTGAGCCGCCTTTCGCCACCGCCCCCAACGACTTCTCGTAGATGGTGGTCAAGCCACCCAACTTATTGCCGGGGCTAGGGTTATTGTCCATCTCCATGCCGTTCATGGAAGTATATTTCTTCCACCACTCGAAACGTTCCAACAGTTGGTCGGCGACTTCGCGGCTCTTGGCCCGCCGAATAAGAATTTGCTCCGCCCCGTAAATTTCTGGAGTCTCGCTCAAAACCGCCGTGCCACCCTGCCGCACCAGTTCATCAACCGCAAAACCGAGGCTGGGGTTAGCCGTAACGCCGCTCATGCCATCACTACCGCCGCATTGCAGAGCCAGAACAATTTCGGAAATCGGGATAGGCTCGCGCTTAACGTCATTGACCTCCGGTAGCAACCCACCAATTAACCGGGTTGCTTCTTCCACTACCCCCTGCACCCCATGATTTTCCTGAATGGTCATAAAATTGGGCTTCTTCCAGCTACCGCCACTGGTCAGGCCCATACTTTCAATCATTTCGCGCACCTGATTGGTCTCGCAGCCCAACCCCACCAACAGATAAGCCCCCACATTCGCGTGAGCCGCCATCCCTGCCAGAGTACGTTGCAACTGTTCGACTGCCTCACCACCGTGCCGCATTCCACAGCCGCTCTTGTGAGTCAGGCCGATAACTCCGTCAATATTGGGGTAGTCGCGCATAATCTCTGGGCCAAACTTGTTCTGAATAAAGCGAATAGTGCTGGCGGAACAGTTGACCGTGCCAATAACAGCAATATAGTTGCGGGTGGCGGCCTTACCATCGGGCCGCTTATAGCCCATAAAAGTCTGGCGTAATTCGGGCGACACCAGTTCTACCGGGCTATAATCCACGCAATAATTGTACTCCTGATTCAAATTTCCCACTGCCAGATTATGACTATGGACATGGCTCCCGGCTTTGATAGGTTGGGTGGCATAACCGATAAGCGAGCCATAACGCCGCACCGGGCGACCCTCGGCGACCTCGCGCAAGGCCAATTTATGACCGGGCTGAATTAGTTGGTTAACTTCCAGCAATTTACCGCCCTCGGTAGCGTCATCGGGCAAGCGCACCACCAGGCCGGGGGTTAAGGTCAGGCGGGCAATTGCCACATCGTCGCCAGGGTTCAGCAGCACCGCTACCTCCCGCAAATTCACCGGGCCAGCGCGACGGGAGGCGGTATTAATTACCAAATTTATCTGATTAGAAGCGGGTTTTTCAGTTGTACTCATTTATACCTCATAAGGCCCCGCTTGCTAAATTCTCGCACTGGGGCTGGTTTGTATTGGGATAATCAGCTAGAGCCTTATTTTAACTTAGTTTCGGGTGGTGGGCAAACGAGGGTAAGGATGAAGTAGGAAGGATGAAGAGTGAATAAAACCTAACCCCCTAGCCCCCTTCCCTAAAGCGGAAGGGGGAACAAGATTTCGTAGGGGCGTGGTCTCCGCGCCCTGGACAGAACGTCTTTGTAGGGGTAGACCCAGAGGTCTACCCTATTCATAGGGGCTACTCGGTGGGTCGCTTTCCAACCTTTGGAAAACTTTTAGAAAAATTTAGGCGGCACGCGCCAATCTTTAGAGCTTCTTTAGGGTTTTTGGCTAAACTTAGGACAAAGGATTAGTGCGGCTAATCCTTTTGAGAGCGAGACACACAGCGGGCTATCGGATTACTTAAAAGGAATGGATAAAATAATGCTGGTAAATATTTTGGCTGGTAGACAGCCCAAACAAATAGCTGAAAAACCTCCTCAACCTCACATCGGGGTTAAAGACTGTTTGGACTGGAAGAATAGCGCAGCTAAAAATTGGCTGATAGTAACCCCTGATGTAACGCTGGCCGAACTGGAAAAAAGTCTGGAACAGCAACCCCATATAAAGCTGATTTGCGTAAGAAACTTCCAGAAAATAATTGGTCTGATAGCTCTCTCTGAGGTCTATAACCACTTGCTAAATTTTGTAGCTCCTCCCAAAGTATTAAATTGGCTCTTTAATCAGAACAACTTCCACAGCTATTTTGAATGTGTTAACTAAGTAACGGCGGAAGACATAATGAACACCCCCGTTGTGATAAATATGGAGGATGAGCTAGAGGCGGCATTTCTGAAAATGCAACAACTTGACCCAGGGATTATGCGTTTAAGCCGAGCAAAGCCAAAACCTGAGCGGGATGACCGGAATTAAAGCGCAAACAAGAAATAATCTTAGTATGCCCAGCTTTACGCAAGAGATTTAAGGCGGTATTGCGTAAAGCCGCCATAATCTGAGGCCCAGCCCCTTTGTGAATAAGACTGGCATCTTCCCCCAAAACCACATCCCTGACCCAATGCAGCTTGTTTTCAATCCCCCAATGTCCTCTTTTGAGTTCAAGTAAAGTTTTGACATCTCCTACCGCTTTAGGCAAGCTAGTAATCCCCAATTGCACTTCCGTTTTGAGTTGACCCTTTTCCCACCAACTCCTCTTGACCTCAAAAACCTGGGCCAAATAAGGCCAATTACTGTAGTCGGCTAACTCAGTAGAGGCGCGAATTTCCCTGACCTCGATCCGCCCGTGTCCTTTTTCTACCGTTTTATCCGCCCGCATTTCCAACAAATCGGCCCCATCACTGACCCATTGGCTTGCTTTAACTGGCTCAAATACTATTTCCAAATCTGTTTGTAATCTTGGCTGATTGCCCTTAACCATAAATAGATAATCACCCCCAGCCTCCACTACTTGCTGGCACAAATTACGCTGGCAGAACATCGCATCGCCTGTCACCACCCGCCCTTCCCATTCTATTTGCTTTAGTAATTGGGGAGCCACCGTCAATTCGGCCTCTTTGTTCTCAAAAGCCAGTTGCCCTAATACTTTGCCACTCTTATGACAAAAAGCACTTAATAAATGGCAGGGGGTGCCTTTAGTTTCTTCAAATTTGAGCCGACCTCGTTGACATTTCCCATCAATCGCCACTCCCTCACTTCCTCTTGAACGGATGGGTCCTACTACTTTGCCATCAAAAAAAGCACTTAATACCTTCTCTAACGGCCCTGGGTCAAGCCGGGCAAATAGCCCTTGGAAGGTACTTTGAACCGGGGTCTCTCCTTTAACAAAACCTAAAGCCTCTTTAACTTCTTCAGTTTGCCCGGCTAACCACTCGGCAATCGCTGACACCACTAAATGATTGGACAAGAGTGCCGCTGTAGCCGCTAAAAGCATACTGGCTAACTCATATTGCAGATTGGGGCCACCGCGTGGGTCGCTCAGGCTGGCAAAAGCCCTTCTCAATTCCTGATAACTTATTTTTAGGTTGCTGCTTGTATTTGCCATATTGGTAGGCAAGGCGGTATAGTTCTTTTGGCTCTCCTTTGGTTTGATTTTGGCTTGAGAACTCAAATCTTACCAAAGGTCTGCCTCTTTTGTCTAAACGCATTTTCCCTGTCTATAACAATTGTTCGGTGCTGCTAACAACTATCACTTTTGAATATGATGCAATGGATCATGGTTCTGTCAGATTTCCGACAACTAATATAGTAAATAGGCTAAAAGTGGGGAAGGGGGCTTAGACTATGAGGTTAAGCAGGCTTAAACCTACCTCGAAATTGCTAACTTTACCTCCTAAGTGGGGAGTAATTTAGGCAAGAGTAGCGCGTTGTTTGAAATGTGACAGAACCGAGTTACGCCATAAAAGCACTGGCCGCTTCGGGATGGTGTCCGCCCCACACCAATAAAATTATGGTATCGTGCATTTTCTGTTGAGCGATCATAAGAATAACTCCAGGACTTACAAACCTGATTTCCATGCTAAAATAGCTGAATGAAATCACCAAAAGAAATGTGCTATAGCGGGTTAGACTCTATCGTCAAACAAAAATGGCTTTGGCGTTACGAATTGCTCATTTACTTAGTTATCACTGGTGCCGTCACCGATGAGTTACAAAGCCGTGTAGCTATCAAATTCTATCGAATTGCGAACTAAGGGAGAAATTATTGGCAGAATCAGATTTGTTGGTGAGTATTTTGCCGGAAAATATCGAAGAATTAGTCCTCGAAAAAGCGCAGGAATTCCAGCAGAATTATCCCTATTCCTATGTAGTGCTTGATAATTTCCTTGATGCTGAAATAGCCGAACTTTTAGCCAGCCAGATTCCCACCTCCGAAGACTCATTATGGCAGCACATCAACATTCCAGATATTCGGAAAGCCTGGGTTATAGATGGCGAACAACTACCAGAAGATAATCGCCAGCTTTTTTTACAATTTAACTCGCTACGGATGCTCCGCTTTATAGAACAGCTTAGCGGGTGTAAAGGAATCTTGCCTGACCCCTACCTGCTTTCTATTATGGTACAACAACCGACAAGCGGATTTGAAAGATTGCACGCTGATACCAATTATCACGGCATCTTGAAATTATACCGCCGTTTTGGTTGTCTCCTTTATTTAACCAAAGATTGGAAAGAGGAGTATGGCGGTTGCCTTGAGTTATGGGACTCTCAATTAACCCAACCAGTTCAAAAAATAGTGCCAGCCTTTAATCGTCTAGTAATTTATACTTTTGGCAAAACCGCCTACCACAATATTACACCTGTAGTTTCCACTCCCAACGGGCTTGTAAACCAATATATTGCACTGGCTTACTGTAGTAACGAACCACCCGCCGGAGAGGAACCTTTTTTTCATAATTATCTCTGGCAAGAACGCCCTGACCTTTCCGCTGACTATTCGCTGGAAGCTCAACCCCCTGCTCAGAAAAAGCTACAGGGGCAGTTAGCTAGAGTAACCCAGATGAACAATTATTTGTTAGAACAGCTGGGGAAAGCCATTGGAAAAAGGGATGCCACATTGGATCACGAACGTAATATGCTAATCCATCGGGTAGCGTCATTGGAGCAACGGCAGGCCAATCTCAAACTAAATATCAACAGATTAACCGAGGAAAATAGCCAGATTGAAACCGAGTTACAAAAGCTAGGTCAGTACAATCAAGGTTTAGGCGCGCAAGCCCATAACACAGAAACCTCTGGCTTTAATTTTAAAAAATTTCTAAAAGGCAAAAAGTAAAGGTCCTGTTATGCAAACTTCTGAACAATTAAAAAGGTTATTGCCTGAAAATCTTCTGGGGCGGGGCTGGGAAATGGCGGAAGAATATCGCACAGCCGAACCGTTTCCCCATATTGTAATTGATAATTTCTTCCCAATTGAAATTGCCGAAAGAGCCGCCAGCGACTTTCCTGCCAAAACTGCTGCTGAGTGGGAACGTTTTAATAACGACCAGTTACAATCCAAATCGGTAGTGGGTTTTGAGAAGGTGGCTGGCCTAAATCGTCAGCTTTTGGAACAGCTAAACGGTATTAAGGTTCTGCGCTTTCTGGAACAACTTACTGGAATAAAAGGGCTAATACCTGACCCCTATTTCTATGGCAGAGGCTTGCAACAGACTCATCAAGCTGATTTTCTGGAAATCCATGTTGATAGCAATCTCCACCCCTATTTGAAAATCTATCGTCGGGTAAACGTCTTAATCTATCTAACCAGAGATTGGCAGGAAGAATATGGGGGTCATCTGGAACTATGGGATAAAGATATGAGTCATTGGGTCAAAAAAATACTCCCGGTTTTTAACCGTTGTATTATTTTTGATATAAGCGACATCGCCTTTCATGGACACCCTATCCCAAACAATTGTCCGCCGGAAGTAACTCGGAACCTACTCTCTTTAGTTTACTGTACTGCTGAACCTGCCGAGAACGCTTCGACAAAACCCTATGGCGCACTTTGGCAAAAACGTCCTGAGGAGCCCGAAATCCTGACCGAAATTACCTCCTCCACCGTTTCCGAAACTCTGAACCAACAATTATTGCCCGTCGGTTTGCCACAGTTAATCCGCGAAAATAATAGTCTTGTGCTACGGGTAAAAGAGGCCGAGCAAAACTTGCAGGGCCATATTGAGCGGGAAAAAGCCTGGCTAAATGAAAGAATAAAAATAGCGGAACAAATTATTAGAACACTAGAGGAGCAAGAAGAAAACCTATGGACAGCCCATAGCCAACTTTTGTTGGAACAGGGGGCGGCTAAACAGTGGGCCAGAGAACTTGAGCAGAAAATCAATTCAACTCAAAGACGTTTTGGAGGTCTTCGCCAACGTCTTCAAAAGTTAGCTAAACGCTGAAGGTTTAGCCGAAGCGCAGGTAATCCACTGCAAGGTTTCAGAAAGTTGTATTTTTGTACCAGCAAAACAAATTTTTAGCAAGTGGGGTTTTCCATCTTTGAGAATTTGTGGTAAGGGATGGACAAAACCATACCAACCGTTTCCCATTCCTAATTCATATAAATCCGAACGAAAACCATTGGCTAATATTTTGTCAATCAGGCGGTCATGGTCATAAAGGTCAAGGCCAATTTTTTTATTAGGCCAGTGTCTATCCCAGGCCCAACCTATAAGATACTCAGGGTCAGTGCTAGAATGTACCCCTTCATAAGCAGGTGCTAGTCCGAAATATTGGTCGAGGTCTTCAAAAACGTCAGCCAGATTAGAAAATTTTGTGCCCAAATAACTGATAATACTAAAGGCGTACATATTGGTACTGTTAAGCATTCCCCCAGCTTGAACTCGATACGCCGCCAGGATTTGTGGCACAAGTTCACAATCATAATTCGCCTGGGCCAGTTTTAACCACAGGTCGTAATCTTCCCAACCCATCCAACCATATTCTAAAAGTTCCTCCGAGTATCCTCCCAGGCCCAAGACAATCGAACGGTCAAGCAAGGCCATCGCGTCAATATAAGGTAATCGTACCAGTTCCCTTCTGTCCCACTGGAATTGTGATAAAAGCCCTAGCTCCTTCCCGGTTTTACTATCAAAACGTTTTATGATGCTGTAAGTCGCCGCTAGCTTTTTATCAACAATAGCCCGGTAAAGTTCGGGAAGACAGCGAGGATAAATCCAGTTATCAGCATCTAATATAAATACATAGGGTGCTCTGGCTAGTTTCAAGCCCAGATTCCGACTGTTTCCAAGCCCGGTGTTATAGAGCTTGTTTATCAGGCACATCGGAATACTAATCCGGCTAAGCTCTTCCAATACTTTCTGGCGCGAGGAGTCAGTTGAACAATCATCAATCACTAGAATTTCTATAGGAGAATCCAGCTCGTATAGATTTGAGTTAAAAATACTGGTCAGGCATTCCTCAATATAGCTGGCATAGTTATACAGGGTAATTAATACCGTAATGGCGGGATTTTGACATTTATCATAAGCCGCATTGGAATATTTTTCCCAGGTTGGTTTACCCAAAAATTCTAATTGTTTAGTAAGTTGAAGACGAGTAATTAAGCCATTGCGCTGGGTGGCGCGTGGGTCGGTGTTATTTTTCATTTATTACCTGTACCTTTTGCGCTGATTGCGGGGTTTTAAGGGGTTGGCGCCGATATTCAGCCAGTTGGTGAGCGCAAAGTTCACCACTATCCAGACTCTCTCGCATAAAGTTATATGCATTGCAAGTAATTTGTTGGCGTAGACTTTCATTTTCCAGATAATAGCGACAGGCATTCTTAATTTCTTTTGTTTCCACCATAATAAAATGCTGCCCGTTAACCAATGGTTCAAAGCCCTTGCCTGGCTCGGTAATTAACAGACAATGATTGGATATAGCGAGCAAAGCGCGATGCCACTCGAAATAGGGTCGCTCCGCCATATGCAGGTTTATCAGAATCTTACTGGCACTTAACTGGGCATTCCGTATCTGCCCACTATTATAGCCCAGTGTCCCGGCCTGTTTGATTTGCTCTAGCCTGACCAATTTTAAGTTACAGTTATAATTACTTAAAAAATCTGCTTGTTCTGCCAGCCAAATTTCGCGGCGAGGCGATTGAGTGCCCATAAAAAGAATATCAATCTTCTTCTCTAGCTTATCTGCCTCTAAGAAGGGAACATAGCCTAACGGGAGGTGCTGGGCCTCAATATTTCTAGCTTGAAAGGCTGCTACTCCCAGCTGGCTTATATCCCAAATACCCCTGACGGCTCTGGCATAATGGCAAACCAGTTCAAACCACTGACTGCCCGGTTGCTCCACATTCAGGAAAAAAGATGCCTGACTTATTGCGTCAAGTTGAACTTTATTATTTTGTTTTTCCAAAAATAGCGGGTAAAACTCATGAGGTGCTACAATAAGCTGGGCTATCCCCGGTGTTAGATGAGTATCCGGTACACAATTAAGAGCCATTTCAACCTCAAAACCACTGGCCCGCAGTCCCTCCTGAAAAATCATGGCGATATCCAGCATAAAATTATTACCCAGGTCAGTAACAAAGATACGAAACCCTGTTAATGATTGAGCTAAAAACGGCTTGACGGGCTTGCTGATTAACTCCAACTCTTTAGCTTTACGCTCCTGCACCTGTACCTGACATTTACGAACGCTAATATTCCCGGCTTCATCGGTTATTATGACAGTGAGAATTTTCGAGCCAGCACCAATCAGGGAAGTATCAAAAGAAAAAGTTTCCCGGTAGCCGCAATAAGGGGTAGCTTTAGTGGGCAAGACTTTACCTACATCCAGACGTTCTACACCGTAGTTGGCTTCCCCAATAAGATGTTCAGCCAGGTAAACTTTCACTGAGTCGATTTCACTGCTGCTAGAGTAGGCCCAACCCGCTACCTCAATTTTTCCGTCTGTCCTGATATTATTGACTGGCAAATCCAGTACACCCTGAATAACACCAGGAAAGGGAGATTTTAAGGTGAAGTAGCTTCCCATATTCTGGGTAAATTTGTTTAATCTGGAAACCGATCGGGCTTTAATTAATTGTCTTGGCGGTGCAGCTGGCAAGTTCACGACCGCTGATTCTTGCTTGAGGGTTGGCTTTATATTTATTTGTTCTTTTTCTTTGAGCTGTTTTTCGAGACGTTGTAGCGTATTGTTGAGTTGCCACCATTCAATGGCCCGCCCTGAGTCAGAGGCGAAGCTGGGTTTTTCATTATTATTTTCGGGAAACTCAATTGCAAAAGGTAATTTAGCCGAGTTGATTTGGGATTGCCTTATTTCTTCAGCAAGGCTATCAAAAGCGGTTTCCAGTTGCTGTCGCATTAATTGGGCATATAATTGCAAAGGAGCGCGGGGCTCTTGCCAGAGTTTGAAAAGCAACTCTTCCAGTTTCTGCCAATTATTTTGTAAGTAGCTCAGGCGCATTTGATGACCAAAAACATCGGTCAACTTTGCCTCTCCAATATGGATAATTCCAGTGGGAATACCAGCAGCCAGGCAACTGATTGCGCCATGCATACTCCCGGTAATCGAAAATTGACAGTTTAACAAAACTGCAGTGGTTTCATACATATCCAGGTCGGCTGGCAATACAGCCAAATGTTCTGGGTAAAACCGAGCTATTTTTTTCAGTAGTTCGTTATCTCCGGCATAGCGGGTTATAGGTAATAGGAGGGCTTTTAGGCCAGTTTTTTCGACAGCCTTTTGCAAAGTATTAGCAATCTCAAAAAGTTGATTTTCGTGTGAGATTGCCGAGGGAAGAGCATGGAAAACAAAATAGGGTTGCGAGGAGTCTAACTGAAGCGAGTTAGCCAATTTGACCCATAAAGATTTATAGTCTGGATTATACTGGGGTATTAACCAGCCTAAATCTGGTATTACTTCGGTAGCGAGGTTAGTTCCTACGAGTGCATCCAGAGTATCTTTAGCCAGTACGCCCCGCAAGGCTACTTTGTTAAGGGCTGGCAAGGCTACCTTTAAAAGCTGTATGCTTTCGAGAGTGGCTTTGCTGCTGGTAATGCCCAGTGAAAACCAGGCTTTATAACGGGCTTCCAGAGCGGGTAAACGAAACACCATATCGGTAGGGTTAGGTATTTTATTTTCTATTCCCTGGCTTTTGTAGATATTCCGAAAAAGCTCGGTGTCAGCATGTACAACCTCACCTCCAGCTAATATCAAAGCATCAAATTTCCCATTAATTGCGGTTGGTTCATAAGCCTGATATAAGTGTCCGTCAACTTCTGCTCCTGTTGGTGAGAATAGAGTAAATTCCGCTTCGGGAAGGCGAGTGGCTAGTTGAGCGCGACAAATAACAGTGAAATATTTGTCACCGTAATTGTTAACATCCGAAAAACTAAAAAGAGCAATCTTCATAGAGAGTGTACCAGTTGTTTCAAAGTAATTAAAAAAACGAATTAGATGGTGTAGATTATCTTACAAGATCAACTTATTTTCAAACCAATCTTTTTAAGGGTTTCTTAAAACCAGGGAAGGGAAAAACGGGTAGGAACACGGAGTCGGACAGGAAACGGTTCTTCGCCAATTTGATGCTGTTGGCGAAGGGCGGGTTGTAAGAATTAAGTAAAATTGTTATCTTCTCTATTAAAATAGTAAGGTTAAACTTGCCTCAATAAGGAGGCTAGCAATGTCACTCAAACCAGAACCAATTATTCCAGTACCAGAACAAACGGTGCTGGTCGCCCGAGCTGCCTTCCCAAAAGGCAACGTCTTTATCAAGATGCGCGACGAACTTGGCACCCTTTATCAAAATCAAGATTTCGCCGCCCTGTTTTCTACCACTGGGCAACCCGCTTTGGCACCTTGGCGTTTGGTATTGGTTACTTTAATGCAATTTATGGAAAATTTGTCTGATAGGCAGGCTGCCGAGGCTGTGCGCGCTCGGTTGGACTGGAAATATGCTTTAAGCTTGTCGTTGGAAGTAGCGGCTTCGATTTCTCAGTGTTAAGTGAATTTCGTGACCGCCTGGTAGCTGGCAATGCGGAACAGCTCATTTTTGAGAAGATGCTGGACTACTTCAAGCAAAAAGGTTTGGTGAAAGCTGGCGGTCGCCAAAGAACCGATGCTACCCACGTACTGGCAGCAGTAAGAGCCTTGAACCGAGTAGTTCTAGTGGCTGAAACGTTGAGAGCCACCTTAAATGTGCTAGCCTTAGTTGTGCCGGAGTGGTTAAAAAATAGCACCCCAGTTGAATGGTTTAACCGTTATGCCCGCAAATTCGAAGAATATCGGTTGCCAAAAGAAAAAACTAAGCGTAGCACTCTTGTCGAAACAATCGGTGGGGATGGTAATTTACTGCTTCAGGCCATAGTGGTTTCCAAAGAAATTAGTTGGTTGTGGCAAGTACCAGCGGTGGAACTACTGCGACAGGTTTGGCTCCAACAGTTCGAGTGGCAAGAAGCTAAACTCAAATTCAGAGCTGATGATAATATTCCCCCTCCCGCTAAAATGATTTGTTTACCCTACGACCCCGAGGCTAGCTATGGTCGCAAGCGGGCGACCTGGTGGGTTGGTTACAAGGTACATTTAACTGAAAGTTGTGAGGAGGATAGCCCCCATCTGATTACTAATGTTGAGACCAGCCGGGCTGGTAATGGAGATGTGGATGTGACCCCACGGATCCACCACTCTCTCCAACAAAAAGGGCTTTTACCTGGGGAGCATTTGACCGATACCAATTATGCCGAAGCCAAACAATTTTTAGCAAGCCGTCGTGACTACGGAATAGACTTGGTGGCTCCTGCCCGAGACAGTAATGACTGGCAAGTCAAGGGAGCTGGTTTTAATGCCAGTGATTTTGAGATTGATTGGGATAAGCAAAATGCGAAATGTCCAGCTGGTCAAGAAAGCTTGAGTTGGTCAACCGCCCTAGACCGCTATCAAAATGAAGTGATCAAGATCAAGTTTTCGATGAAACAGTGCAAACGGTGTGAGCTACGCTCAAAATGTACCAGGGGGGTGCGGCGTACAATTTCGATAAGAACAAAAGAAAATTATCTAGTCTTACAACAGGCGCGTGCTCGCCAGAAACAAAGTGAATTTCGAGAGAAATACCGCCCCAGAGCTGGCATTGAAGGTACCATTTCGCAAGGTGTTAGCCATTTTGATTTGAGGCAAGCTCGTTATCGCGGAATGGCTAAAACCCATTTACAACATGTTATATCGGCCACCGGCTTAAACATCCTACGGTATTTGAATTGGCAAGACGGATTTCCTATAGCTAAAACTCGCCTTAGTCATTTTGCGGCTTTGGCTGCTTGAGATGAAGTTAGCCAACAGTATCAAATTGGCGATGAACCGTTTCTTGTCCGAAAAATCTTTCGAGGCCACAGTGACCCTTTCAATGGTAAAATGTAACTATGAGCACACAAATACAAACTCGCCGGGGCTGGCTTCTACTGTCAGTTAATTCACTACTGTACGATTAACTCTTGTCTATTACACAGTATTTAAAGGCATTGTAATTACCCTAACTTGAGCAGCAACTACAAAGTCGAAACCTATTCAGCCTCTGCCCGATTTGCCACCGCCGCTAAATACTCCGCCTCCAATTCATGATAACTTTGCTCAAGAGTGTGCAGGTAATTTTCTATTTGTTCCAACTCGGATAACAGGTGCGCGTTATATTCTCCGGCGGCCTTCAGGCTGGTCTCCAGTTGGGCATTATAATCTTCCATAGTGTGGAAACTGGTTTCTAACCGGGCAAATTTTGTCTCCAACTCGCTTACATATTCTTTCAGCCGCACCTGTTCTTTATTGCCTTTATCCCACTCAGTTTCTAAATGTCGGGCATAACGGCGCATCTCCAATATTGTGTTAGATTGTTCATCTTCCTCGGTATGAAATTTCGTCAGATAGCTACGTGACATTTCTGCAATAATTAGCTCAAGACGACGGGTATACGCGGAATTATTTATCTCCATTTAAGCCTCTTTCCAGGCTGCCAGATAAGCATGGTAGGCAGGTACTACCCCGGCATTAACCATTGCCTCGTCAAAGGCCAGAATTTCTTCCATCAGGGCATACCCCTCTGCACTCTCGAAAATTGCCTCCATATTCAACCCAGGCCAGATAATCATACTGATGGTTTGCGGTATCGAAATAACCTCTACCCGGTCAAATATTTTGTAAAGTGCCTCTACTATCGCGGCAGAATGCACTGCCTCAGTGGGGTCTTCGTAGGCAACCTCCTGCGGGTCGGGTAAGGGTAAATCGGCATGACCGCTACGAAATCCGGGTTCTAACGTGCGGTAAAAAGCGCGGGCGGGGAAGGTATGGGTAGCCGGAAAGGCAAATCTATCAGGGCCAATATACTCATAAGCGAAAAGCATACCCCCCGGGACCAGCCCTTTATAGACCTCCTTTAATACCTGCTCTAGCTCAAAAACATGATGCAAAGAGGCCATAAAAATAGCCACATCATAACTATTGGGATTAAGTTGGAGTTTATTCATATCGCTGGCGAAAAATGTAGCCTTTTGTTCCAGCTTTGCCTCCCGGAGTCTTTCCCGATTCTTTTCGATACGTGCCTGACTAACTTCATACATATCAACGTGCTGGGCGAGATTAGCAGCTAGAAGCTCAAATTCAAAATCACCAGTGCCAGAGCCAAGACTAATTGCCCTGTTTACCGGGCTGTTTTTGTTAAAACGTTTTACCACCCACTCGGACAGGCTCAAACCATCGCGGATTTTAGTTAATTGCGCCTGTACCGCAGGATGAAAACCGCAGTGGGCACGTCCACCTTCCTCTATGGATAGCTGAGTATCCCACCACAGGGCGGCGCGACTAACCGATTCATCTTCAGACTCGGTTATGGTAGGTACTTGTTCTAAAACTACTATGGGTTCTTGCCGGGTAACGGGTAACTTTCCCTGCCATTCTTGTTTCAGTTGCTCAACTAAATTATCCCCTTCCAGGTAGATGGATTCGGCGGTTTGAGTTATCTCGATATCAGAGCACACCACCACATAGTAGACTGGTTGGCTAAGTTGGGGGTATATTGGCTGAAAGCTTTCGCCATAAACGGGGAGGGTTGTTACAGCCAGTTTTTTAAGTCTGGTAACTAACGAACAGGCCACAACTTCCTGAGAATAAAAATTAAGTTGCTTAAAATAACCGGATAAAAGATTGTAGAGTTCCCCGTAATCTAGTTCTTTAACGTGGAAAGGGTTTTGATATTGCCGGGCTTCGGAATAGACAGTTCGGTTGGGGCTGGAAATAATTAATACCCCTGCGGGTCTAAGCACTCGCTTAATCTCGTTGAGCATTTCGGTATGGTGCGCGTGGTGCTCAATAGTCTCGAAGGAAACTACCAGATCTACCGAACTATCTGGCAGGGGAATAGCTTCACAGCTTCCGGTTAGAAAACTCAAATTTGAATATTGCTGGTATGTTCGACGAGCCTGCACAACTGTAGGTTCATCTATATCTACCCCGGTTACAGTGTTTGCTATCTGTGCCAGCGCAGCACTGCCATAACCTTCGCCGCAGGCAATATCTAACACATCTTTTTTCTCGGCAAAGGGTAAGCACAGGGCATAACGGTGTAAGTGTTCGTAGCGGATGCTTCCCCCCACTTTAGGCAAATATCTTTCACCCGTAAAATCCAAGTTATTTAGCTCCTTATTATAATAACAGGAACATGGGCTTCCTAAAATTGAAAATAAATAAAACGAGCACCATTATTTGGCCTGAAAAGTAGTAGCAAAATAAGAATTAGAGAATACCCTATGGGGCTGTATCTGGTTAAAAACCTGTAAGAACCGGCGGCTAGAGTGTAGCCCTTTTCCGCCATTTGTAGCCAATACTCAAACCACAGGCTACCCACCACTACCAGCATAATAAAAGCTTTTTCGACAGTTGAAAATATTTCTATCCCATTTAACTGGTTGCCAAAGTAAAGGCTTTGTAGAAGTCCAATACTCTGGGAGAAATTTTGTGAGCGGAAAAATACCCAGCCAGTTATTACCAGAATGAAAGTTACAAACCAACTCACAAAACTAGCGGGGAAACTATTTGTTCGCTTTATCTTTTGAGAAAAACGGCCTCTTATTCCCCAGTAAATTGCCAATAATACCCCGTGATATGCCCCCCATACTACAAATGTCCAGTTTGCCCCATGCCACAAACCACCCAGCGTCATTGTGATAAGTAAATTGCGATATCTACCCCGGCGATTACCTCCAAGCGGAATATACAAATAATCCCGTAGCCATGTAGAGAGCGAAATATGCCAGCGTCGCCAGAAATCGGAAGGATTTATAGCCAGATAGGGAAAATGGAAATTTTCGGGCACCTGATATCCCAGCATTCTGGCAGAACCCCGCCCCATATCGGTATAACCTGAAAAATCGAAATATATCTGGAAGCCAAACGCCAGTACCAAAAACCAGGCATCATATAAGTTTAGCACTGTTTTGCCTGATACGGTCTCTTCAAAACCAAGAATTACCAACCCAGAAAGATTATCTGCCAGCACCAGCTTTTTGAATAAACCCGTTAAAATTAGCCCCAAACCCTGACCAATATTTTCCCATGAAAATACTGCTCGTAGGTTTAATTGAGGCACAAAGTCTTCATACCGTTTAATTGGCCCGGCTATTTGAGTTGGAAAGAAAGAGGCAAACACGGCAAAACCTAAAAAGGATTTTATCGGTGGTTTTCCCCGTCCTATATCAACCTGATAATGTATAAATTCA
>Ga0209511_1001020_pt1 | contig 25792 bp, 35 predicted proteins | sample SSSSmetaG_FD_184141 | JGI IMG/M metagenome (GOLD analysis project Ga0209511, IMG submission 184141) | Glacier valley bacterial and archeal communities from Borup Fiord, Nunavut, Canada, to study Microbial Dark Matter (Phase II) - ​SSSS... | ecosystem: Environmental > Aquatic > Freshwater > Ice >... | reverse complement strand
GTTAAACCAGCCGCAGTTACTACTAGAAAGTAAAAAAACTACAAAACAAAAGGGAAAGGTTTTATCGCCTTTCCCTTTTTCTTTTGCTATAATGGTTTTGTACCAAACTATTACGCAAAAGGGGTGTATCAATGAATTATACCAAACTATCAGAAATTAGACAACACAGTTACCTTATTGTTCCAAAGGAATTATTTCTTAACGAACGCTATGCAAAACTTTCAAACGATGCCCGAATAACGTATTCCTTTCTTCTGGACCGCCTAAGCCTTTCTGTTAAGAACGGTTGGCATGATGAAGAGGACAGGGTATTTTTGATATTTACCAGGGAAAGCTTGGCAGAAATGGTAGGAACCAGTTTGCGCAGCATGACTACGATAATGAAGCAGCTAAATGATGTGGAGTTGGTAAAGGAAACGCGACAAGGCCTAAACAAGCCGAATTTAATTTATATTGGTAAAATATCATACGAGCAAAAAAAACCTGTTAGGAAGCCTGTTAGGGCGCTTAAAAAGGACTTTGATGAAAGAACCTATGACTATGACGACTTGGAACGTAAATTACTTGGTTGGGAATAAGTTATCCACACTAGGCGGTTTTTCCGCCTTCTCAGGGTAGTTTTTATCAGGTTAGTTTATATCAGTCTTATTAGCAGGCAAAATTTGCTTCTCTTGACAAGCAAAATTTGCCGGTCCAAGGAAGTGCAGCATTTGCGTGTCTGGACAAGCAAAATTTGCTGGTCCGAAAAGGAGTTGTGGATAAATGGAAAAGTGGCAAAAGGTAGAAGGAAAATGGACGAATATGGAAGGCGCCTTCTTATCATCTGGCGTGCATATCGCTATGAAATATGGCAGCGATATTGAGAAGGGTACCGTACAATTTGACGCCATGTGGAATGGTGGTTATTATTTGGTTTTGGACGATGGCGCTGGAAAACTACCTATGTTTGGCGACACTTTATATGCAGAGATAGTATAAACAAATATAAACATATATATAAGGTATAGAAGTAATATTCTATACCTTGTTTTTTTATATATTTTTTGTTCGCTAAATTGAAGTTTCGCGAAATAAACGGAGCAGCGTAGCTGCGGAGACGCAACACCGTTCAATTTCCCGCCACCTTTCCCTTCCCTATTTACAAGCTTCTCTGGGGGCGTGGGGGCGAAGCCCACACCACCTACATAGTATTTTACTTTTTCCCCGAAAATTTGAAACAGTATATATATACTATCATGTATCAAATTTTCGGGAAAAAGGAAAATAACACAAAACCAAATTCGCATAAAAAAAAATGTCGGCCAAATGCCATCGAATATCCAGGGAGCTACTCTATTAGTGAAGGGGCAGAAAAAAATTCTGAACAATTCGCTTGTTACAAATTTGACAAAATAACCAAAAATGTGATATACTATAGGTATAGTAAAGATATATTAAGATAGGTTAAAACTATCTTCTGTCTTTACTATTTTTTATGTTTAGAATTGACAGAATATTTTGAACCTTTCAAAGCAAAACAAAACAAAGGGAGAGATAAACATGATAAAAACTTTCAACACAGAACAACTAGCCGCAACGCTAGGTATTAAAAAAACCAGCTTCGATGGAAACAGAAGGTATTACGAGAAGAAGCTATTGGAAAATGGGTACGCCTTCACAGTCACAGGAAGGACTCATAGGGACTACCACTTTGAACTAGAGGAAGAGGAAGTAATAAGCCTTGCTAAACACCACACTAAACTTCAATGGGACAGGAACAACACAAACATAGGAGTCTACAAAATATCTTGTAAAGAGACAGGTGAATTACTTTATATCGGAAGCACTTTAAAAGGTTTTGGAGAGAGATGGACACTTCACACATATGGAATAAACAACGACAGTAAAGCTAACCAGACGAACAAGGTTGTTAGAGAATATGCCGCGAAAGGTTTCACAATAGTTTTTGAAGAACTTTACACAGTTTTAGAAACTTCAGAGGTTGATGTAGAAAAAATTGAATATTATTACATTCAACTATTAAAACCAAAAGGCAATATGCGTAAACCTTGTATGAAACAAAAAGAAATTAACCAAATAGAAAAACTAATTTAGGAGGAAACAACATGAGTAAGAAAACAATATTTTCACTAAGAATAGCTTCAGAACTAGTAGAGAAAGGAAACAACCTTCTCTACAAAACTAAAAACATAGATAAACCTCAATTTGATGTATTCGTCTTTGAAAAGACAGAAAAACTTGAACAAGATATGAAAGATATTTTCAAAGAGAGAGATAACAAGTAAGCCAACCACAACGCCAAACAAAAGGAGCAATGAACAATGGTAATAATGAGTACCTCACAGGTAGCACAACTACTTGGAACAGAAGAAAGAATTTTCTTAAACGACAGAAAAAGGTTTGAAAAAACCTTAATAAAAAAAGGTTGTATTTTCACAACCGAAGGCAGAGGTAAAACCGCACTCTACCACTTTGAATATATATCTAAGGAGGCCAAACAAATGGTAATAGCAAAACGATGGGAAGAACTATTTGGTTTCAAACCTACAAGGGCATATTTAGCACTTAGCTATTATACCTTTTTAATGACAGAACCAATGGCTGCTTTTATGAGTGATGCAGAAGCAGCACTAGAACTTTGTGGAAGTAGAGAAGCTAGAGCCAATATAAACGTAGCAAGAAATGAATTAATAAAAGCAGGGTTAATAGAGCCGTTAGGTGCCACAGAATACAACTATTTCTTTCTTAAACTAGATGGAACAAAAGAAAGAATTGAAAAAGGTGACTACTCTACTGCTTTCCACTTCTTATTTGAAGTAATTGGTTTTCATGCAGATGGTATAGCAAAGAAAGAACTTGAACACGCGAAAGAAGACAGTATGAAAGATGAAAATGACGCAGAAGTTCAAGAAACTGCTTGGCATATGGCTTGGGCAGATATGAAAGAAGAATTTGGGACACCTATAAGAGTTAAAGAACGCAAACTAACAAATAAGCAACTACCCATTTAAGGAGGAAGAAAACAATGACAATTAAACCATCAAGAGACTATACAAATGAGGAATACTTCAACTGCTATTCACGCAAGCTTATGTACTACCTAGGACTATACGGTATTAACTACCTAGACAAGTATTATGACGAGAACGGTAGACCAATGTGGCGCTTTGAAAACAACGAGCGTTTACGTGAATTACTAGCAACTTGGGACGACTTTAAGAAAACTATTTAATAAAACTATTTAGGAGGAAAACTTAATATGAACCACACAGAGCAGCAGTTCTTTAACTCCCAGCTTTCAAGGGGCGTTAAAGGAGAATTGGTAGCGTCAATGGCGCTAGAGCAAAGGGGTTGGGAAGTGGTAGATGTACGCAGCAGTGATAACTACCGCGCGCAAGATGTAGACTATCGCATTCATAAAGGCGACCTACACCTTTCCGTAGAAGTTAAAACAGACAAGTATATCACTTCTACAAATAACTTCTTAGTTGAACACCTTTGCAGTGCTAACAAGCGCCAAGATGGCTTAGGGTGGTTCCACTATACAACCGCAGATAGTTTGATATTTGTATGCGAACATTCGCACGCCATTTACGCTTTCCGCATGGAAGACATACGCAACTACCTAGAAGGTGGCGGCAAATATGAAGTGAGAACTTCAAGCTTTCCAGGGCAAACCGTAGAGAACTGGCTAATAAATATGGACCATTACACACAACAAGGATATGAAATACAAATACTTTAGGAGTGGCTGGAAGGACACATTCCCCACGCTAATGAAGAGCTTTTTGAGAATGAAAACGCACTCTGGCCACAACCTAAATAAATTAAAGAGAGGGGTTTAGCTAATATGTTAAACGAAAAACTAATGGACCTGGAAATAAACAATAAAATTAACCGCCTTCTATGCAAGGCATACTACATATTCCTAGGTGGCGCTTTATACGCAGCCATCACAATTATTCTTTAAAAAGGAGGTGAACGCGATGCCAAAAGACCAAGTACCAACGTTAACACCACAACAGGAACTATTCGTAAGTGAATACATAGCTAACGGTTTTGCAATACGTCCAGCGTATCGCATAGCCTACCCAAATGCTTCAGAAAAAACAGTGGCTTCCAACAGTTATTTAGAACTGCGCAAAACACACATAAGAGACGAAGTTATAAGACGTATGAAAGACCAGTTAGGCGACTTTGAAGAACTGGCTGACCGCACCCTACTAAAGCTTGAACAGATAGCTTTTGCAGAACGTGGAGACGACTACTACGGTTCAAGCGCACAACTGAAAGCATTGGAATTAATTCAAAAGCAGTTAGGACTTCAAACACAGAACATTAAAGCACAGGTGGACGCTACCACAACTATCACAATAAATATTCTAGGCGATGAAGATGAAGATAGAACTTAATATAGACAAAAAAATGTTCACACCAAAGTTCTTTCCACTTTTAAACGACTATAGCAACCGTATAGAAATATACATGGGCAGTGCTGGTAGCGCAAAGTCATACTTCATAACACAAAAGATAATACTAAAAGCTTTAAAAAGTAAAAGGCGCGTACTTGTAGCAAGGCGTTATGGTAACACAAACCGCAACAGTACATTCGCAACTTTCAAGTCGATAATAGCAGCTTTCAAATTAACTGAACATTGCAAAATTCGTGAGACAGATATGTATATTCAACTAGCTAATGGAAGCGAAATAATTTTTATAGGCCTAGATGATGAACAAAAGCTTCTTTCCTTACACAACATCAGCGATGTATTCGTAGAAGAAGTATTTGAGGTAAACAAAGAAACTTTTGAACAACTTAACTTACGTATGAGAGGTACCGCAGAAGACCAACAGATATTTGCAGCCTTTAACCCTATTAACAAAAACCACTGGCTTTATAACTATTGCGTAGTTAACCCACCAGCAAGCTTCAAATTCACTCACAGTACATACAAAGACAACCCTTTCCTTCCAGCGGCCTACGTGGCTTCCCTGGACGAAATGGAGTATATGAACCCACAGAAATATCGTATTTACGGTTTGGGTGAGTGGGGAATAGATAGCGATGGTTTGGTTTATCAAAACTGGAGCATACGCGAATTTGACGCCACTGCATTAGCAGCTAAGGGTTACGCACACAGGGTAGGAATGGATATGGGTTTCATTGATGCTTCTACTATTGTTTCTACTCTTTACGATGCGGACAACCGCACTATATACGTCTATAACGACTTTTATAAAACAGGTTGCCAGTTGGAAGAATTGACAGAAGCACTAACCGAGCGCCACCTTATCAAAACACGTATCTACTGCGATAGCGCAGATGCACGTGCCATAGCCTACTTCAGACGTAACCGCTTTAATGTGGAAGCTTCCAAGAAAGGTAAAGGCAGCGTGGATATAGGTATCGCATTTATTCAAAACCACACACTTGTAATACACCCTTCTTGTAAGGACGTAATACGCGAATTAGAGAACTATAGCTACATCAAAAGCAAACAAACAGGAGAATTTACAAACGATACAACGCACGAGTTCTCCCACTCACTTGATGCTTTACGCTATGCCTTCTCTGATATATACACACAAAATAAAGTTTCCACACTAAACAAAGCAGTGTTGGGACTATAAATAAAAAAAAGAAGGTGAAAACTAAGTGAGAAATAAAAACTACAGACACGATGGCGAACTGGACATGGCAGCCATAAGCCATTTTATACACGAACACCAGATGAATGACGCACCAAGATACACAATGCTTAAAGACTATTTCTTAGGTGAACACGCCATTCTAAGACGTGCTTACGAACCATTCAAACCAGACGCTAGACAAGTTCATAACTTCGCCAACTATATCACTAACCAGGCGACAAGCTACTTCATGGGCACACCAATTTCCTACACCGCAGAAGACGATAAAGCGTTGGAAATGGTTAAAAACATACTTGACTTTAATGATGAAGCAGATATGAACGCAACCCACGCAGAAAACATGAGTATATACGGAGTATCTTACGAACTGCTTTACGTAGACAAAACAAGCCAGGTTGACACAAGGTTTGCGGTGGTTAGTCCAGAGGAAATGATAGTTGTTTATGACTATGCCTTGGAACCGAACATCATTGCAGCTATTCGCTACTTTGAAGACACCATTGGAACACTTCATGTGGAATACTATGACGCTAAAAGTTTTAACGTGTATGAAGGTTCTATCAACGGTTTAGCTTTGATAGAAAGCACAGAGCATTTCTTCAAAGACGTGCCAGTGACAGTATTCGTAAACAACAACAACAAACAAGGCGACTATGAACAGGTATTAACGTTAATAGACGAATATAACCTACTTAATAGTGATACCGCCAATGACTTCCAGTACTTCAGTGATGCTTACCTTTTCCTAAGTGGCGCCACCATAGACAATGCGGACGCTTTAAACATGAAGGAAAACCGCATTATCAACATCGACAGTGAAGGTGCCAAAGCAGAATGGTTGGTTAAAAACATACAAGATGGAGCATTAGAAAACTTCAAGAACCGTATTGTTAACGACATTCATAAGTTCTCCGCAGTGCCTAACCTTACAGATGAAAGCTTTGCTGGAAACCTATCTGGTGTAGCTATCAAGTACAAACTTCTAGGCCTAGAAAACCTGGCAGCTATGAAAGAACGTAAATTCAAAAAGGGCCTACAGAGACGCTTTGAACTAATGTTTAATTTATTCTACACACGTGGACTAATGGCGGCTGATAACTACATGACTATGAAGCCAATGTTCAAACGTTCGCTTCCAGCGAACCTGGTAGAAGAAACAGAAATGGTTAGAAACCTTCAAGGTATCGTATCAAAAGAAACAATGTTAAGCCTTCTATCCTTCATTGAAGACGTTCAAGTTGAAATGGAACAGATAGAAAATGAAAGGGCAACATCAAACGCTTTTGTAGACGAAGCCTACACCGCAGAAAAGTTAGGTGAATTGGAAGTAGTTGATAGCGATGAACAGTTATAGCTATCTTCCAAACAAAGAATATTGGGAACAACGAATGAAAACACGTTTCCGCTACGTAGAAGACGTTGAGAGCATCATGTTTGATAAATACAACGCTTTCTACCACACAGTATTGGACGACTACACCGCCATGCTGAAGCCTTATACCAAGAACGGTATTGTGGACTTTAACAAGCTTGAGATGGATATGTTTTATAACCCTTCCTTCTCTGGGCGTTTGGGACGTTCGCAGGCACTGATGGAAAAACTGGATAAGCTAACAAGCAACCTGGCAAAAACGGAACTTCAGTTGATGGACCGCACCCTGATAAACATATACAAAGCAAACTATTATGAAATGTTTTATGAAGTACAGAAAGGACTAGGTTATGAACTGGCTTTTGCCCACTTAGAACCTAAACGTCTTTCCCAGGTAATACACACTGCTTGGGCCAAAGATGGACGTGAGTTTTCAGACCGTATATGGCGTGATAAAACGCTGCTAAGAACTAAACTGCGCACCCTTATAGAAGAAAGTATCACTACTGGACAAAACCCACGCACAACTGCGTATTTGCTCCGTAACGCTACTTCTAATAGCTACTATAACGCGCAGCGTATATTGCGCACAGAGACAACGGCCATTATAGCGGAAAGTGATAAAGCTTCTTTCACAGAATTAGGCTTCACTGAATACCGCTACAACGCCACCTTCGATAGCAGAACAAGCGAAAGGTGCGGTCAAATGGACGACCGTAAATTTAACTTTTCCGCCATGCAGGTTGGCTTAAACGCGCCACCTCTTCACCCTAATTGTCGTTCTACCATAGAACCAGTTGACATACTTGACTGGAAGCCACCTTACAAATATGGACGAGATGGTTTTGGCAAACCAATGAAGATAGATGGCAACATGACATTCGAGCAATTTAAAAAAAAATATAAACTATGAACTTTAAGGGGCAACGCAACTTAAAGGGCAGAAGGAGTAAAAACAATGGAAACAACAAATACCAACCCAAACATGGAACAAAACACAGGGGTAGACGAAACTAATGAAACCAAAGAAACTTTAACACTTACTAAAGAAGAGTTAGCCGCCATGCTTCAAAAAGAGACAGACAAGCGAGTAACTTCAGCTTTAACAAAAGCAAAGAAAACGTGGGAAAGCGAAATTGGTAACAAGATGGATAGCCACCTTAAAGACTATGAGAAAAGAGCGCAAATGTCTCCTGACCAACTAAAACAACTTGACCTTGAACAAAAGTTCAAGATGCTTGACGAAAAAGAAAAACAATACCAAAGCATGATACGTAAAGTTGAAATTGGCAACAAACTACAGGAGAAGAAACTTTCAAGCGTTCTTACAGACTTCGTTTATGACGATGATATGGAAATAGTTGAACAGAAAATTACAACCCTAGAACAGTTGGTACTAGGAATGGTAAATGAAGAAGTGGAGAAACGTATTAACACTTCCAAACCAAAAGCTTCTGTAAACCAAGCAGGACTTGATAAAGATAAATTCAAAACTTTATCTATCGCAGAACGCGCAGAACTTTACCGCACTAACCCAACACTTTACAAGCAGCTTAACGGTTAAAGGTACGAAGTTGCTAGTGTGAAGTTGCTCTCTGTTTCCCCAACATTGCTACAACACTCACTATATTATAAGAAAACTTCTTGTTGAGGGAAAGCAGAGAAAACCACCACTTACACTACCTTAAAAAAATAACAACGCGGTATAACCGCTATAAAGGAGATAAAACATTATGGCACATCAAACATATGAAAACTTTATTCTAGAGAGCAAACTAAACGACTTACTAGAAACCAAACTAAACACAAGAAGCCTTATGACCGTTGACAGTTCTTTATCACAGGGACCTGGAATGAAGAAAATTATCAACGTTTACAACTACGAAGGTGCAGTTGAAGCACTTGCAATGGGTGAAGCTAACACAGTTAAAGGTACAGTTACTTTCGCACCAGTTGAATACGAGGTAGGCGTGCATCAGCAAACATTCGAGTACTTTGACGAACAGGTAATGATAGATGACAAAATTCTTGACATGGCTATCAAGGGTGCAAGTCAAACAATGGTTAACGATATGAACGACAAGTTCTTCGCTGAATTAGCTAAAGCTACTTTATCAGCTACTTACGCTTTAGGTGCAGACTTTGACTACAACGCAGTTGTAGATGCTTTAGACGTACTTAACGTAGAAGAGGAAAGCAACCTGGTTCTTATCATGGGTGTTGACCTAAGAACTGCTATTAGAAAAGACGTAGACTTCAAAGCTTCAAGAGCAGGAGACATTCTATACAATGGACAAATTGGTTCTATCGCTGGAGTTCCAGTAGTTATTTCTAAACTTGTTCCAGAAGGCGAAGCTTACTTAATGGAAAAAGGCGCAATTTCCCTATTCGTTAAGAAAGACTCTGAAGTAGAACAGGACAGAGACATTGAGACAAGAGAAAACACAGTAGTTATGAGAAAGGTTGCACTTGTTGCCCTTACTGATGCTACTAAAGTAGTTAAAATTACAGAAGCCTTAGCATAGGCGTAGGGAGGTTAGAAGATGGTGTTAGAGAAAATTAAGATATTACTGAATATCAGTGATACAGAAAGCGACACCCTTCTAAACACTCTTATTGGTTTAAAAAGCGGCAAACTCCAAGCTGCTTTAAGGGCCTCTACCATTCCCACTTCACTGGAATATATCCTTATTGAATTAGTTATACAAGCTTACAACAAGCTAGGGAGTGAAGGACTTAGTGCAGAAAGCGTAGAAGGTATTAGTCGTACATACGATACATCAATAGATGAATTGGCACCTTACACTTACGCAATTACGCACTACCTTAACACCTCTAGCGGTAAGTTTAGGTTTATATAACATGAGACTGGATAGTAGTGTAACTAAATTCCAGACCTCTACCATCATAGATGAATATGGCGGAAAAGAAGAACTTACCACTTCAACTGTAGATATTCGTGCCACTGTTAGCACAGGTTCTAATGACCTGAAACCTTTGCCTTCTGGCCTAGGGTTTTACCGCACTATTACCATTATCGTTGATAACGATGGTGAGGTAGGGGTAGGTAGCGTTATACAGTACGGTGGCGCTGAATATCAGTTGATAAGAGAAATTGAGTATCGTACAAACCACTTTAAGTGCTTTGTTGGACACGAGGTTTAGGTATGTTCAAAATAACCGTTGATAGCACTAGTTTGGAAAAACGTATTGCTGCTATTGCCGCAAATTCAGAACCGATGGCTAATGAGATAGTGAAGAACCTGGGAGTAATAGCACATAAGAGTGCTAGAAGTAATGCACCAGTTGATACTGGAGCATTGAAACAGTCTATAACATTGGAAGTAGATGGCAACAGTGCAGAAATTGGAAGTGCATTGGAGTATGCACCGCACCTTGAGTATGGGACAACTTCACAAGCTGCACAACCTTATCTACGACCAGCAGTTAGAGACGCACAACGACAAGCAAAGAATGTATTGAAGGCGGTGTGGAAACAATATGGTAATTAATGACATTAGAAAAGCAGTTTATGACGCGTGTATGGCAACGAACGTTGATACTTACGACTATTGGGTAGTGGATATACCATTCCCTTACATTGTAATTAGCGACCTTTCAGTTGATGATACATTCTACAAACTGGACACGTTGCAGGACGTTTATATCGACATTCATGTTTTCACACAGGATAAAGGTAAGACAAACGCCTTGACATACGTAGAACAGATAAAGACACAGTTAGCAGCACTTGACGCAGTAGGAATTAGGTTTTCTATGCGTATTCTAAATGAGAAACAACTAGGCGTAACACATGGAGTGCTGATGTTACAACTAAAAAATTATAAAGGCAGGTAAAACACATGGAAGAAATTAGAGGTATTGATATTCTCGTTTCTGTTAACACAGGAACTGTAGAATTACCAGTATTCACCGCAGTAGGCGGACAGAGAGGGGCAACTCTTAACAGAAGTGCGGAGTCAATTGACGTTACTAATAAAGTTAGCGGTAGTTGGAAACGTTCTATTACTGGCTTCAAAGAATGGAGTATCGACTGCGATGGTTTATTCGCACTAGACGATGCGGCATTCCTAGCACTTGAAGCTGCTTTTGAAGCAGGAGACGAAGTAGAAATTCAGATAGCTAAAGGAACAGAATTGGTATATAGCGGTATGGCTATTATGACAGACTTCCCTATCGAAGCACCTTATGACGATGTAGCAACTTATGCAGTTTCCTTTACAGGAACAGGAGCCTTAGTTAAGGCGTAATAATGAAAGAGAGGTATAACAGATGAAGATAGTTAAAGCGAATGGAGTGGACTACATAGTCCATTACAGTATCAACAGTTTAGTGGAACTTGAGAAGGCGACAGGTAAACCTTTTACCGACCTATTTGACAACGAAGAGGGCGTTAGCTTAACCGCACTAAGAAGAATAATTTTCTATGGCTTAAAGGCCAAACAACATGAAATGAGTGAAGAAAAAGCAGGCGTTATCATCGACCAGCTTATAGAGGGTGGAATGAGCATTATGGACATTTCCGCTGCTTTCCTTGAGGAACTTACACAAGCGTTAGGTATGAAGAAAGAAGAGAATACTTCCCCAAACGCTTAAACCCTTCTTCTGGAAGTTATACTTTTCAACAATATGTTGAAGATATGTTTAAAGTGGCGGTGGGAAAACTAAATATTAGTCCCACCGCCTTTTATTCGTCTACGCCTAGAGAAATGGAGTTAGCTATTCAAGGTTTCAAAGAACAGGAAGAACGTAATTTCTTTCTATCACAAACTGCTATGACAAATTCCATAGGCAGGTTCTTTGGTGGTAAACAGTTTAAACCACACAACCCATTTGAAACGAAGGCGGTTAAGACAAAGAAGGAATTTGTTTCTATAGAACAGAAGCAAGCCGAATTTAAGAACCTTCTAAACATATTTCAGAAAGAAGGTGAAGGACAAACATGAATGAAGAAACCCTAAAAATTAAGATACTGGCCGATATAAGCGACATGAAAAAAGGTATGAATGACGTTAAAGGCCAAATGGATGGTATCAAACAGAAAGGTGATGGACTAGCTGGTGGTTTGAAGAAAATTGGTAAAGTAATTGTTGCAGCTTTTGCAGTTAAAGCTATTATCGAATTTGGTAAGAAAATAGTTACCACTACCGCAGACTTACAAGCTATGGACGCACAATTCGACCAGATATTCAAAGGCACAGAGGGCGAAAAAGCACTTGAACGTATAAACAAACAAAGTGAAGAACTTGGTATACATGGTGACAGGTTAACTAAGTCATGGAATAGCTTTGGAGGACAGTTTAAAGGTGCTGGTATGGAAGCAGAACAAGCCATGAGTGCTACAGAGAAGGCAACTTCCCTTGCAGCAGATGCGGCAGCTTTCTACGACCAAAGCCTTGAGACTACAAGCGGTAGTTTAGCTAGCTTTATGAAAGGTAACTTTGCGGCTGGTGATGCTATTGGTGTATTTACAAACGCTAAACAGATGGACATTAAGTCCAATGAAATGTATGGAAAGAGTTGGCAGGACCTTTCAGAAGATGAACGCCAATGGTTACTACTTGACACAGTTGGCAAAACATATGAAATGAATGGTGCGATGGGACAAGCCGCACGTGAGAGTGAAAATTATGAGAACGTAATGGGTAACTTGAAAGCTACGTGGGGTAGGTTCTTAGCGACTATTGGAGCACCTATTCTATCAGTAGTTGTTACCATTATGAAGAGTTTAATAGCTGCGGTTCAATGGCTTACCGACAAGGTAAAAACCCTTGACTGGAGCAAATTCACTGAAGGTGGCGGAATTATTGACCGTATCAAAGAGATAGCAGCACAGGTTGTTGCGTTCTTCGTAGATAATTGGCCTTTAATACAAGAAACCGCAGTGGCTATATTCAACCGCATTAGAGACGTAGTTGGAGAAGTAGTAGCATTCTTCGTGGACAATATGCCTAAGATGAAGGAAATGGCTGGCAATGTATTCGAGTTCATATCACAGGTATGGAAAGACACATTGAAACCAGCATTTGAAGCCATCATGGACGTTGTAGGCGTAGTGTGGGACATTTTCAAAATAGCGTTCCCTTATATTCAGAAAGTAGTGGAAATAGCATTTAAGATAATTAAACAGGTATACGAAACTGTTCTTAAACCAGTGTTTGACGTTATTATTACTCTTGTGAAAGCAGTAATGGAGAAGTTCAAAGAGAATATGCCACAGATACAAGCATTCTTTGAGCGTATGACAGAACGAGTAGACAAAGCTTACAACAATGTTTTAAAACCAGTGTTTGACCTTATTGGTGCCTATGTTAAATGGGTAGCAGATAAGTGGACACAATGGATAGGACCTATTGTTGGTTGGGTATTTGAATGGTTTGGTAAGATAGCAACTGCTATTGAGAGCAAGATGGATGCAGCACTAGAAACGGTTTCTACCGTAATAGCAGGTATCAAAGGTTTCTTTGACGGTATTGGCACTACAGTAACCAACGTAACAGGCTACTTCAAAGATATATACGATGGTATTAAAGACAAGATAGAAGCAGCTAGAGACGTTGTAGAGAAGGCAATAAACAAGATAAAAGGCTTCTTCAACTTCAAGTGGGAATGGCCTAAACTCAAAATGCCTAAGTTCTCATTAACAGGTAGTTTTAGTCTAGTTCCACCTTCAGTGCCTAAGATGGCAGTTTCATGGAACGCACGTGGTGCGATATTCAAGAAACCAGCAATACTAGGAGAGAACGGAGTAGGAGACGCTTCTAATGGCTTTGGCAGTTCACCAGAAGTGGTGGCACCTTTAAGCGACTTGAAGCAGATGCTTGGACTAGGTAGTAACGACAATAAAGCATTGACTATTAACCTTAACGGTGACTATAGCTTTAGAGATAAGGACGATATGGACTACTTTATGAACAAGTTTGCTATGGCAACTAGAAGAACAACATAAGGAGGGAGAACATGGTAATAAATAACATTAATATAACAACTATGGGTGCTACACTCATTGACCGTAACTTCACTAACCATGAGGTTATCAATGTGAATGAATGGCTTGAAGGTTCTCCTTCTCCTTTGTTCCTTCGTAGCTATGACAGATACAAAAACATGGAACTAGTATTTTTACTTGAAGCCGCCAGCGATGAAGCTATGTTTAATAACATGGACACCCTGGTAAGACATTTGAAGATGGCAACATTCAAGTTTGACGACATAACACATCTTTATGACGCACACATGGAAGGGGCAGCAGCTATGGAAAAGCTTACCAATGGTAAGTTTAAAATAAGCGTAAGTTTGCTTGTAAGAAGAACCTACCTACCAGAAGTGGCGGTTGCAGCCAACGCACTTAGTGCGAAGAGCATAACCAATGCAGGCAGCGTAGAAACACCTATCAAATTGGTAATTGTTCCAACTGGTAACCTTGTTACTTACACTATAACAGGACTTACAAAAGAACCTTTAGTTCTAAAGAACCTATTAGTGGGGAACACTTATACAGTAGATGGTTACAACTTTAAATACACAAAGAACGCAGACAACGACATAGCAAACTTTTCAAGCTTTGAGTTTCCAAAATTAGCTATAGGACAAACTACTGTAGGCTTCTCTTCAACTGCGGCTAACGTGACTATAAACTACTTCCCACAATTTAACTAAAGGAGGTTAAGGGTTTGATAAAACTACTTAATAGTACAAAACAAACCCTTCACCTTATTACACAGGTGAAGGAATACTACATAGAAAGCGACCTGGAAACTGCGGACAAAATTATACACTTCCTGGTGCCTAGAACAGACGCAAGTGTAAAGGACATTGAACAGGAACTATACTTACAGACGATAGACAACAGGTTTGTAATTAAAGAAATTAACTATCCTTCCAAAGACTTTGTAGAGGTATTTGGAAAGCTAGATGTAGATGAATTGAAAGCAACAAAGATACGTAGTTATGAAAGCGTTGAACGTGACATAAGCTTCGTTCTTAATGAGATATTACCAGTAGGTTGGACGTATAGCCTAGTTGACATTCCAGCGAAAAACCGCACCCTTCGTGAAGAGAACATTAATGCTTTTGCTTTAATTGTTAAGGCCATGAACACATACGGTTTTGAAGTGGAGTTTGATACCTTAAACAAGGTTGTAAGAGTCAAACAGTTGCTTGGTAGTGATAGAGGTGCCTATGTTTATACAGACCTTAACATTAGACGCCTGGACTTCCAGAGTGACACCTACGACTTTGCTACTAGGCTTTATGCTTATGGTAAAGACAACCTAACGTTTGCTGATATAAATAGCGGCAAAGAATACGTTGAAAACTTCGAGCATAGTAACAAAATTATAGAAGAAATATGGACAGACGACCGCTACACAGTGAAAGAAAGCTTACTTGCAGATGCTACCGCTAAGTTATCACAGATGGCAAAACCAAGACGTAGCTACAGTGTAGACGTGCTTGAACTAGCTAAACTTAAACCAGAATACACCATTCTAACCTTTGGGTTAGGTGACGTGGTGCGCATTATTGACAAAGAAAACTCATGGCAGGAAAGCCACCGTATTGTTAAACTAACCGACTACCCTATCCAACCAGAACGCAATGTTATTCAATTAGCTAACAAACACATTGTCTTCCAGGATAACGGTGCGGCCATACGTGATGCAGTAAGTGGCGACCTTATCAGAATACAAACTGAATTGATGGTAGAGATAGTTAACGCTACCGAACTTATCAAAGCAGGTAATGGTGGTAATGTAGTAATTCGTTACAACGAAACCGACCAGCCATATGAAATGCTAATAATGGACACAATGGACATTTCTACCGCACAGAACGTGTGGAGATGGAATATAAACGGACTAGGACATTCTTCAACAGGTTACAGTGGTAACTACGAATTAGCTATTCTAGCTAACGGTAGTATTAACGCTAACTTTATTACCACAGGTAGTATGAGTGCGGCCAGAATTGCCACAGGTATTTTAAAGAGTACAAACAACCTTTCTTATATCGACCTTAACAGTGGGTATTTCAACTTAGGCAATATGATGAAGTTGGACGCTGATGGTTTCACTTTGAAACTTAACTCCACTACAACAGTGGCAGATGCTATCGCTACATCAGAAAATGCAGCTAAAAGTTATGCTGATACGCAACTTAATACGTTTGCAGACACAGTAATTAACGACATTGATGCTCTACAAGGCCAAATTGATGGTAGTATTACCACTTGGTTTTACAATGTGGCGCCACTTTTAACTAATGAACCAACTGCTAATTGGACAGATGTAGATACAAAGAATATCCATTTAGGTGACTTGTATTATGACACTTTCACAGGTTATGCCTACCGTTGGCAGGTACTAACAGGTGTATACAGTTGGCAGCGTCTAACCGACAGTGATGTAACTAAAGCACTATCAGACGCAGCTAAAGCACAAGATACCGCAGACGCGAAAAGACGAGTATTTATAGCGCAGCCAGTTCCACCTTACAACATTGGAGACTTATGGGTTCAAGGTACTGGTGGAGACATTATGCGTTCAAATATCAACAGAGTAACAGGAACTTACAACGCTTCTGACTGGATAAAAGCCAGCAAGTACACAGACGATACAACCGCCAACACTAATTTGGGTATCGCACAGGCTTATGCAGAAGATAAAGCCAGTGATGCACAAGTGGCGGCTGAAGCCTTCGCTACTGCTAAAGCTGAAGCAGAACGCGTTATAGCAGAAGCTTATGCTGATGGAATAGTAGACGATGAAGAAGCAGCCAGAATTGCAGCAGTTAATGCGGCTTTAGTAACCGCAGCTACAGACGCTTCTACAAAAGCAACCGCAGCACAAACCGCAGCACAAGCATATGCAGCAACCGCAGCAACTAATGCAAGAACTGCGGCAGAAAGTTACGCAGCTACTAAAGCTGAAGCCGAACGTATCATAGCTGAAGCTTACGCAGATGGAATAGTAGATGCAGAGGAAACTGCAAGAATAGCAGATGTAAATGCCAAATTGGCTACTGCTAAGACATACGCAGAAACACAAGCCAGTGCTGCACTTGCAAGCGCACAGACATATGCTACCACTGCTGCTAATAACGCTAAAACCACTGCACAGAGTTATGCAGACACAGTGGCAGAAGCCAAACGTGTTCTAGCAGAAGCTTATGCAGATGGAATTGTAACTGCTGAAGAAGCAGCGCGTATAACAGACGTAAACGCTAAACTAGTTACTGCCAAAGCTTACGCAGATGCAGCCGCACAAGATGCAGAAGATGCAGCTAATGCTTATATAGACAGTATCGCAGTAAAGAAGGAAGACGCTTGGATAAAGAGCGACACAGAACCTTCCATTAAGTTTAACAACCTTATATGGATAGACACCAGCGTAGAACCTAATATTCCTAGAAGATGGGTTGTAGACGACTGGTTCCCAATTGGCGCCACTACTGCTGACGACATAGGTGCTTATGACGCACAGGCTGGTGGAGTACTTGCAGGAACAGTGTTGGATATTGAAACAAGTATTACTAATGGCACACTTAGAAACAGTATTATCAACAGTGATGCTATGAATAGCTTACTTTCTGGTAAGGTGGACGCAACAACAGTAGGTAGCATGATAGAACAAAGTCTAACGAGTATTAGAACAAGTATATCTACTGCACAAACTACTGCGGACAACGCAACCGCTGACTATGAAGTAATTGAGAACTATATGGACTTTAGTGCTAGCGGCTTGCTGATAGGACAAAGCGATAGTAGCTTAAAAGTTAATATCACTAACGAAGAATTACAGTTCCTAAACGGTACAACAAAGGTAGCTTATGTAAGTGGTAATGAATTAAATATTACCAAAGCTAATATTACAGAAAAAATAAAAATAGGCGTACATGAACTTACAAAGCATGACGCAAACATAACAATTATACGATGGGTAGGTGAGGATAACTAATGGCACTAAGTGGAGTAATAACCAATAATTTTAGAACAGGTTACCAATTAAGAATAGAATGGACCGCCACGCAGAATGTGGCAGCAAATACAAGTACCATTACTGCGAAAATGTATTTAAAAAGCTTAGGAAGTGGTTACAATATCGTTTCCAGTACTGGCAAAACGGCAACCATTATTCTTGATGGAACAACATATACAGACACAGTAACCATTGGTTTAAGTGGTAATGAAGATAAATTACTATTTACCACTTCCAAAACCGTATCACATTCTTCCGCAGGTGAGAAAACATTCTCACTTGGCGGTAGTTTGTACATGGGTATCAGTTTTTCAAGTGGTTACACAGGTACGGTTACGTTAACGACAACAAATTTTGCTTTGAACACAATACCGCGCACAAGTATTATCACAAGCTTTCCAAACTTTACAATTGGAAGTGGTATAACAGTAAGCGCTGCACGTAACAGTACAACTTTCACTAATGAATATCAGATATACATTGGTGGAACCGTTATTCACAACACTGGGAAATTATCAGCAGATAGTTACGCTTTCAGTGCAGCACAGTTAGACGCAATTTATGCACACGTGCCAAATGGTACGTCTATTAGCGTAACTGCTTATGTAAATACATTCAGTGGAACAACTTTAATAGGACAGTCCAGCGCCACCGCAGTAGCTTATGTAGGTAGCGATATTATCCCTACCTTATCAAGTGTAACCGCGGCAGAAACTGCAAGCGCTATTACTGCACTTGCAATGGGAACCAACCAGTTTGCACAGAGTTTAAGCCGCATACGCTTTACTATCAACGGTGCTTCTGGTACTAAAAGTTCAACCATAGCAAGTTACAATATCAACTTCAATAGTGTAAATTACGGCCAGAACGGTGTGACAAGTGCCGTAAATAGAATAGGCGCAGTAGTTGCAACCGCTACCGTAACAGACAGTAGAGGACGAGTAAGTACGGCTAGAACAGTTTCTGTTACTTTCCATGCTTATACTTCTCCTTCTGCAACATTTACCGCAGTAAGAAATGCGACAACGCAAACAACTATCAACACAACTGGTAGTTCAAGTATTAGCAGCCTTGATGGTAAAAACCAGTTAACATACTCCGTTCACAGTAAACTTAAAACCTCTTCCACTTGGACGCCTAGAACTGGTCCAACCGCTTTGGCAGTTGGCACAATAACTTTCAACCCAGTTTTCACTTATTTATCAAACCTTACCACTTCAAGTTATGACTATAAACTTACCATTAGCGATAAGGTTGGTGGAAGCATTGAGGTGGTTTCTAGTGTAGGAACTGAAGCAGTACCTATGAGTTGGAGTAAGACAGGTATAGCAGCAGGTAAAATTTGGGAAAGAGGTGCTTTAGACGTAGGTGGAGACGCTTATGTAGATGGGAAATTAACTATGTTTGGTGGTAAGGATATTGAGCTACAAGCAGTTCCTGGCTCTGATGACCCAGGAGACTTAGTATTTAGAGATGGGTCTGGTGTAGAAATTGGAAGAGTATGGAAAGAACCTTTTAGTGGAGAACTTCTATATAGAGAAAGTGCATCTGTTTCTGGTAAAGAATTTGCATTTTTGGTTGACTATGGTTCAAACGCAAATGGCTGGTATGTTCGTTATAGTGATGGTACTCAACTATGTTGGGGATATGAAGCAAAAACTGTTGCTATAGCAAGTACATGGGGTTCATTGTTTATTTCTGGTCAATATGCTCTTACTTTTCCAATTGCCTTCACCTATCCCCCTTCTTTTATAGCACTATTTGATAATGGTGGAGACTCTAATTGGATGATGACAGACTTCATGTATTCTACAAGTGCAAGATATAGGTTTGTAAGAGGGGCTACACTTGCTTCAACACTTGGAACTGTTCGTTGGAGTGCCACAGGGAGGTGGAAAGCTTGATAAGAGTATATTTTAGTCCCATTGTTTGGGACAGAGAAATTAACTACGCGATAGAAAACGAGAGAATAACCATCACTGCTGAAGGTATTACAGAAGAGTATGACTTTACTGGCTTACCCAATGGAAGTTTAGAGTCGCAGGATATTGAAATACCTTTTACCTTTCTACCAATTATTACAGCGGAAAAAGTGGAAGGTATTTTATACATTGAAGTTTTAAACCCTATAAGCCAAAAAGCCAGTGAATTTGAAAAATTCCCAGAGTGGATAGAAGTAGGTGAAGAGTAATGGCTGCGTTTAAATGGAAGAGTCAAGAAGATACTGATAGAGAGCAGGAAGCGGTGGCAAAAAGAGAAAAGAAAAAGATGGACTTTAAAAATAAGTCTTTCACCACTCTTTCCAGCAAGGAAAAAGATACACTTCTTGAACTGCTTGCTATACAAGCAGGCTTAATAGAGGAAGGAGAATAATATGATAGTATCAGGAACTAATATTTATATAACAAGGGGAGATAGTGAAAGCCTTAGCGTGGCGCTGCAAGAACCGAATGGTATTGCAATTCCAATGGCTATAGGTGATAAAGTATACTTCACTGTTAAACAGAACATCAATACCGCAGACAAAGTTCTACAGTTTATTGTAGAAGAGTTTGTTGATGGAAAAGCGGTAATAGAAATTAACCCTTCAGATACCGCAGCACTTGCATATGGCGTTTATGTATACGACATTCAAGTAAGCCTAGCTAGTGGCGTTAAGCGCACCATTATCAAGCCATCCAGTTTTGAAATTGGCGGTGAAGTAACTTATGAGTAATGAATTTATAGGCATTATTGGAGAAGTTACTTCTCTTAATGGTGTAGTAACAGGTGGCGCTCAAGGTGCCAGTGCTTACCAGGCATGGTTAGACGAAGGAAATGTAGGAACTAAAGACGTATTCCTAGCTTCTCTGAAAGGAGAAAAGGGAGACGTAGGCGCACAAGGCCCACAAGGTATCGTAGGACCAAAAGGTGTTAAAGGTGATGGCGGAGAAGGCGCTTATCCTAACTGGCTTGAACAAGGCAATGTAGGAACAATAGACGACTTCTTAGCTACCTTAAAAGGCGTTAAAGGGGACATAGGACCAGAAGGTGCAATGGGACCAAGAGGTATTCAAGGCTTCACTGGCGCTAAAGGTGACAGAGGTGACCAGGGACTTCAAGGGCCAGCAGGACAGACAGGAGAGACAGGCCCAAGAGGTTACATAGGTGACCAGGGTATCAAAGGCGATAGGGGGCCAATGGGTTATCCAGGTGAGACTGGACCAGAAGGACCAATAGGTGTTCAAGGTATTGATGGACACGATGGTATTGATGGCGAAGGTGCTTATACTAATTGGTTGGCACTTGGTAACGTAGGAACCATTGAAGAATTTTTACTTACACTAAAAGGTGAGAAGGGCGACAAGGGAGACACAGGCGCACAAGGTATTCAAGGTATACAAGGCCTAGTAGGACCAAAAGGTGACAGAGGTGACGCAGGCCCAGCAGGACTAGATGGTGCGGCAGGTTTAACAGGACCAGCAGGACTAACAGGACCTCAAGGACTGAAAGGTGATAAGGGTGACATAGGTGAGGTAGGACCAGAAGGGCCTCAAGGACTGAAAGGTGAACAAGGTATTCAAGGTATTCAAGGTATTCAAGGTATTCAAGGTGAAGTAGGCCCAGCAGGAACTGATGGAACCGATGGAGTTAAATACTTTATATCATCATTAAGCGGTGCTTTGGTTAGAAAAATTGATGGCACTTATACTATTCCTGCTGATGTTTATAGCTTCTATAGTCATACATCTAACGCAGAACCAGTGGCGGTTAATGTATATTACGTAGTAGTTCCTTTAGTAAACGGTGGTGGCGGTCAAATAACTGGAACAGGAACTTCTTATCAATTAGATACAACTACACTACCCGTAAATGTAGATAGTATTTCTGTAAAAATTTACTCAAGCGGTGCGGTTGGCTTATCTCCTTTAGCAACACTATCTATTCCCGTAATAAAAGAAGCTGAAGGCCCACAAGGTATACAAGGTGTGGCAGGAACAAACGGTATTGATGGAACAGATGGAACAGATGGCGTAGATGGAACCAACGGAACAGTTAACGCAGTAGTTCTTACACAAGCAGAATATGACGCATTAGGTAGTCTACCACTTACTAACGGTGTATTCTACTACATTAAGGAGTAGATAATATGGGAATAAAATACAATGGAAGTGGGGTGCAAGCCATTTATTATAATGGCTTCACTATCGCTAAAATGATGAACAATGGAAATGGTGTTTGGACAAAGCCACTAGGCAGTATAATTATCCAGTCCAGGTGGGCAGAATGTAAAACTACGATAAATAATGCTCCAACAGCCTTTACCCAATTTACACACCCAACAGGTTATAAAGCCTATTCTTATGGTGGCAGACTCTACCTTGAAGATAGCGAACTTCGTTTAGGGCATGGAGAACAAGGTACGGCCAATTTCTTTGCTATGAATATACCAGACCTGGCAGGTAAAGACTATAACTTTGAAGTTTCTTTGAACAACAATTTCTATGACGGTAGTGAAAACGCAAGAATTATATTACAAGGGACAGATAATGATAACCTAACTAGTCCTAACAATGGAGTAAATGGAATTGGAACAGGTTTACTTAATATAACTAGAAATGTTACATATAGGTATTATTTTGGTAAGTTTGGTAATACTAGCCTAGGGGACCTTTCATTAAATATTCCGACTGTATTTCAACCTTATCAATTAGTTGAGTTAGGACTTCCAGGAGAATATATTTACACTCAACAAAGAAGAGGAACTCAACTATATGTAAAAGGTGTTTCAAGAGCCAATGGCACTGTTTATTTTGAAAGGACTTTCGAGAATGTTGTTTTCAACGATACTGGAACGATAATGGCAATACAATATGACGCGACAGCTTACGGTAAGTATATTAGAAATTTCACACTTGAGATACTACCATAGAAAGGAGAAAACGCAAATGGAACAGAACAGACTAAGAAGCAAAACACTATGGGTGGCAGTAGCTGCCCTGGTAGCTTTCGTATTAGGTAATTATGGCTTATATGAAGCCATTGGACTAGATGAAGGAAGCTTCCAAGAACTTGTTAACCTTATACTTGTGGTAGCAATATCGCTTGGTATCGTCAACAACCCGAATGAAAAAGGAGTAATTTAGCATGGACGCATTATTAATGCAATATCTAATAACAATTGAGGGCGGACATGGTATGGACACTTATGGAAAGCGCACACCTAACTTTTCCGATGGCAGCCATATGAAAGAAAATGAATTTAATGACGTTGTTGTTGCTTACATTAGGGAAATATTTGCAGATACACCTAACGTAGAAGTATTCGACTGCGCTACAGAATGGGGAGATACTGCGCTATCAACCCGTGTGCAGCGAGCAAACGCAAAGTATTATGAATATAAGAAAAAGTATGGCGCAGATGGCTTCAAGTCAATACATATATCCATTCATGCTAATGCCTATCTAGGAAGATGGGGAACATGGGGTGGACAAGGCGTATTTTATAACACTGGCAGCGCAGAAGGACAAAAATTAGCAACCAGCGTTTTAACAGAACTATTAAACGGTACACCTCTTCGTAACCGCGGTATCAAAGCAGAGAATTTCTATATGGTGAAATATACTGTAGCGCCAGCGATACTTGTAGAAGCAGCCTTCATGGACAACTTAGAAGAAGCAGAACTATTAGTTAGTGATGCTTTCCGTAGAGAAGTTGCGAAGGAAGTTTCAGAGGGTGCGGCTAAATACATGGGTTTCAAAATTAAAGTGAAGGCACCAGTACCAAGCCCTTATGGAAGACGTTTTTACAGAGTCGTTGTTGGCAGTTACGAGGATAGAGCGAACGCTATGGCACAGATAGCCGCAGTTAAAGCTAAAGGTTTTTCTGCCTTCCTTACAATTGTTGACATAAAGTAACACACAACTAGGAGGTAGAAAGATGGATATTTCAGCATTAGTTAGTAACGTAGGGTTTCCTATAGCGTTAGTGTTAATGATGGGTGCGTATCTACGTGACATTATCAGAACTAACTACGCAGACTACAAGAGTAGAGAAGATGAACTAATGGCTGCTAATAAATTATTTGCAGAAGTATTAAAGGAAAGCACAAAACAATTGCAGGACACCTTAGCAGGGCATATTCAACTTAGCGAACGCATGGAAACGGCAGAAGAGAAGTTATGCGCAATTGAAAATAAGATAGACGTTATTCACGACAAGATAGAAGCGGTAAGGAATAACGTGGACAAGTTGCTATAGCCGTTATTCTTGTGTAGCAACACAACACAAACTTGGTTTGTAGTGTTAAAATACCCTTATAATTGCTATGTAAAAACATATGTGGTATAGTTTTTTTAACTAAAATATTTAGGAGGTATTTACATGGCAATTATCAAGGCACCCAAAGAGACAAAGGTACGTATCGTAGACAAAACTGTATCATTAGATATGGAGGTATGGAAGGAGTTGACAAGTTACGCTAAGTTTGCAGGAATTGGTGGCAAACCAGCGGACAAAGTTAACTATATCGTTGGAGAAGCATTGAAGAATGTGTTTGAGAAGGATAGCGAATACCAGACTAGTTTGAAGAAGGAAGTTGCGAAGGAAACTGATCCGACTAAAAGCGCAGCAAAGACACCAGAAGTTAAACCAGCCGCAGTTACTACTAGAAAGTAAAAAAACTACAAAACAAAAGGGAAAGGTTTTATCGCCTTTCCCTTTTTCTTTTGCTATAATGGTTTTGTACCAAACTATTACGCAAAAGGGGTGTTTTTTTATTGAATTATATGAACATTAACGAAATTCGTCAATACTCTTATCTCATTCTACCAAAAGAACTATTTACAAACAAGCTTTATGTGGACCTTTCTAATGATGCACGCATAATTTATGCTTTACTTCTGGACCGCCTTCAACTTTCTGTTAAAAACCAATGGTACGATGAAATGGGAAATGTCTATTTGATATTTACCAGGGAACAGTTGGCCGCAGGCGCTGGAGTGAGTGTAAGAACAGTGGTTAGGGCAATGAATTTGCTTAACGAAGTGGAATTGGTGAAGGAAACGCGCCAGGGACTGAATAAGCCTAATTTAATATATGTAGGAAAGCTAAAGTATGACGCAGCAGTGAAACCCTTTAAACAGGCGGAGAACGCGCAGAAAGGGCATAGACCTAAAAAGGACTTTGTAGAACGTGAATACGACTACGATGACCTGGAAAAGAAGCTGCTTGGTTGGGATAATTAGTTTTCCCTCCCTCACACTATAGTTAATTAGGTTAGCTATTATTAGGTTAGTTAGTATTAGGTTAGTTAGCGTGCCAAATTGGCATTCCTTGAAGTGTAAATTTGGCACCACCTGAAGTGACAAATTGGCACCACCGGACATGCCAAATTGGCACTTCCAGAAAAAGGAGTTGTGGATAAGTGAAAAAATGGTTGAGAGACAAGGACAATGGAAAGTGGAAGGACGATAGTGGCGCCTTCTTATCGTGCGGTGTTCATATAGCTATGAAGTATGGCGCTGATATTGAGAAGGGTACTATCCAGTATGATGAATTATGGAATGGTGGTTACTATTTGGTTTTGGACGAAGGCGCTGGAAAACTACCTATGTTTGGCGACACTTTATATGCAGAGATAGTATAAACAAATATAAACATATATACAAGGTATGGAAGTAATATTCTATACCTTGTTTTTTTATATATTTTTTGTTCGCTAAATTGAAGTTTCGCGAAATAAACGTACATTTTCGCGCCCTCTATGCGTGTGTTTTTACAAGCTTCTCT
>Ga0209511_1001015_pt1 | contig 25876 bp, 23 predicted proteins | sample SSSSmetaG_FD_184141 | JGI IMG/M metagenome (GOLD analysis project Ga0209511, IMG submission 184141) | Glacier valley bacterial and archeal communities from Borup Fiord, Nunavut, Canada, to study Microbial Dark Matter (Phase II) - ​SSSS... | ecosystem: Environmental > Aquatic > Freshwater > Ice >... | reverse complement strand
CGCGCCGGTGTCGGCACCGCAACCGAAGATGGTCCACGGCCCGCTGCCCCACCCGTGCGCGAATCGCCGTACACGCATCGACGGCGTCGACGTGCTCTACGCACTGCGCCGCACGCGCCGCCGCACGATCGGCTTCGTCCTGGGTGCCGAGGGTCTCGCCGTGAGCGCGCCGAAGTGGGTGACGCTCAGGGACATCGACGCCGCCGTCGCCGGGAAGGGCCGCTGGATCCTCGCCAAGCTCGCCGAGCAGCGCGAGCGAGGCCTGCGCACCGATGCCGCTCGCATGGTCTGGGCCGACGGCGCGCAGCTCCACTATCTCGGTCGGCCCGTTACGCTGCAGCTCGACGCGCGCCACGGCCTGGCCGAAGGCGAGGTCATGCTCGACGACACCGAGCCACGTGCGCTGCACGTCGGTCTGCCGAGCGGCGCGGCCGAAGCGCGTGTGCGCGACGCCGTGCAAAGCTGGCTGCAGCGCGAGGCGCGGCGCGTGTTCGCCGAACGAGCGGCGCACTTCGCAGCCCGCCTCGGCGTGCGCGTCACGCGGCTCTCGCTCTCCTCGGCGCAAACGCGCTGGGGCAGCGCCAGCGCGAGCGGCGCCGTGCGGCTGCACTGGAAACTGATCCACCACGCCTTGCCGACGATCGACTACGTCGTCGCCCACGAGCTCGCGCACCTGCGCGAGATGAACCACAGCGCGCGCTTCTGGGACGTGGTGCGATCGGTCGTGCCGGACTACGAAGAGGCGAGAAAGACGCTGCGCGACGAGGCGGCTCCTCGCTGACGGTTGCGCGGACGCGGCCGCAAACGATGCGGCTCGATCAGCCCGAGACCGAGAAGCGCACCGTCTTGTCTTGCCCGACCCTGCGCTTCAGCTGGCCTGCCAGCCACAGCGCATGGCAATGCGCGATCGACTCACCCATCGCGAACGTCATCTGGTGCAGGTCGAGCGGCCGCTTGAACAGCACCGGCACGAGATCGAATGCAGTCTGCGGCGCCTTGGCGCAGGCCTCGAGCACCTCGGCGAAGCGCTCGGCGTGGTGCGCCTGCAGCTGGTCGATGCGCGTGTGCAGGCCCTTGAACGGCAGGCCATGCGAGGGCAACACCAGCGTGCCGGCGGGGATCGCCCGCATCTGTTCGATCGACTCGAGGTACAGCCGCAGCGGATCGGACTCCGGCTCGCTGTCGATGACGCTCACGTTGGTGGAGATGCGCGGCAGCACCATGTCACCGCTGATGAGAATGCCACGCTCGGCGCAGTGCAGCGCCATGTGCTCGGGCGCGTGGCCATAGCCGGCGTGCGTGGTCCAGGACGCATCGCCGATCGTGACGGTGCCGCCATCCATCAGGCGCCGATAGCTCTCGGGCAGCGAGGGCACGAGGTTGCGGTAGTAGTTGATCCGCGCGCCGACTTCCGAGACGGCGGCCGGGTCGGCAGCCATGCCGTGGCGAGCCATGAAAGCGGCAGAGAGCGGGCCGCCGAAGCCGGCGCTCGCGCTGCTCGCCAGCCGCGCCACGTTGTAGTCGGTGGCGCTGATCCACAGCCGCACGTTCCAGCGCTCGCACAACCACGCTGCCGAGCCGATGTGGTCGGGGTGCATGTGCGTGACGATCACGCGCAGCACCGGCAGGCCGCCGAGCGCGTCGGCGAAGATGCGCTCCCACGAGGCGTGCGTGGCCTCGTTGCCAATGCCGCAATCGACGATCGTCCAGCCTTCTCGCAGCGGGCCGCCCGCATCGTCTTCGATCACGTCGCGCAGCAGCCAGACGTTGATGTGGTTGAGCGCGAACGGCAACTGCATGCGCGCCCAGAGCACGCCGGGCGCGACCTCGATCACGTGGCCGGGCTCGGGCGTGGCCTGGCCGATGCAGTAGTCGAGCTGGGCTTCCTGGGCGTTCATCGAGTGGCTTCCTGGCGATAGACTTCGGCACTTAACGTAAACGTCAAGTCGACCCCGACAAGTGTAATTCGCGATGCCTGCCGCCGTGCCCCGCGCCTCCCGCTCCCGAACCGCCGCTGCCGTGCCTGCAACGCCGGTCGCCGAGTTCAGCATCGGCGAGCTGGCCAAGGAGTTCGGGCTCACCACGCGCGCCATCCGCTTCTACGAAGACTGCGGCCTGCTCGCGCCGGAGCGCGCCGGCCGCAACCGCGTCTACACCGGCCGCGACCGCGCCCGGCTCACGCTCACGGTGCGCGGCAAGCGGCTCGGGCTCAAGCTCGCCGAGGTCAAGGAGCTGATCGACATGTACGAGACGCAGCGCGACACCGGCCCGCAGCTGCGCCGCTTCCTCGACGTGCTCGATCGCCATCGCCGGCAGCTCGAGGAGCGCCTCGGCGACCTGCAAAGCACGCTCGACGAAGTGCGGGCGCAGCAGGCGGCCGCGCGCCGGCTGCTGAAGGCCAAGGCGCGGGTCGCTCGATGAGCGCCGTGCCCGCCCCCGGCTTTCCGGCGCTGACCGACACGCGGGCGTTCGCGATCGCCCGCGCCATGCTCGAAGGCTTCGACCGCCACTACCGCCTGTTTCGCCAGGCCAGCGCCGAGGCCAAGGCGCGCTTCGAGGCGGCCGACTGGCACGGCCAGCAGCACTCGCAGGCATTGCGTATCGAGTACTACGACACGCGCGTGGCCGAAGCGGTGGCGCGGCTGCAGACCGAGTTCGCGGCGGCCACGCTGCCGATGGAGGTGTGGCAGCAGGTCAAGCTGCACTACATCGGCCTGCTCATCGAGCACTACCAGCCCGAGCTCGCGGAGACCTTCTTCAACTCGGTCACCACCAAGATCCTGCACCGCAGCTATTTCCACAACGACTTCATCTTCGTGCGCTCGGCCGTCTCGACCGACCACCTCGAAAACACCGAGCCGGCGGCGCTGCCCACCTACCGCGCCTACTACCCGACCCAGGCAACGTTGCCCGAGACCTGGCGCCGCATCGTCACCAACTTCCAGCTTGCGTGCGAGTTCGAAGATCTGGAGCGCGACGTCGCCAGCGTGATGGCTGCCGTCGACAAGCAGCTCGGCATCTATCGGATGCGCGCCAACTTCCAGATCCAGGTGCTCTCGTCGCTCTTTTTCCGCAACAAGGGCGCCTACATCGTCGGCAAGGTGATCAACGGCTTCAACGAGACCGGCTTCGCCCTGCCGATCCTGCACGGCGAAGGTGGCCGGCTCGTCGTCGATGCGGCGCTGTTCGGCGAAGACGACCTGCAGCTCGTGTTCAGCTTCGCCCGCGCCTACTTCATGGTGGCGATGGAAGTGCCTTCGGCCTACGTGGCGTTCCTGCGCTCGCTGATGCCGAGAAAGCCGCGCTCGGAGATCTACAACGCGCTCGGCCTGCAGAAGCAGGGCAAGAGCCTGTTCTATCGCGACTTCCTCATGCACACGCGGCACTCCAGCGACAAGTTCCGCATCGCCCCCGGCATCAAGGGCATGGTGATGCTGGTGTTCGACCTGCCGAGCTTTCCCTACGTGTTCAAGGTCATCAAGGACTTCTATCCGGCGCAGAAGGAAACCACGCGCGAGCTCATCAAATCCAAATATCTCCTGGTCAAACAGCACGACCGTGTCGGCCGCATGGCCGACACGCTCGAGTACAGCAACGTCGCCTTCGAGCGCGCCCGCTTCGACGACGAGCTGGTGGCCGAGCTGAAGCACTACTGCCCCAGCCTGCTCGAGGAAGACGGCGAAGCCCTGGTGATCCGCCACGTCTACATCGAGCGTCGCATGATCCCGCTCAACATCTATCTGCAAGACGCCACGCCCGAGCAGATCGTTCCGGTGGTGGTGGAGTACGGCAACGCCATCAAGGACCTGGTGCGCGCCAACATCTTCCCCGGCGACATGCTGTGGAAAAACTTCGGCGTCACCCGCCACGGCAAGGTCGTGTTCTACGACTACGACGAGATCGAATACCTGACCGACTGCAACTTCCGGAAGGTGCCCGAGCCGAGGAACGAGGAAGAAGAGATGTCGGGCGAGGTCTGGTACACGGTCGGCCCGAAAGACGTGTTCCCCGAAACGTTCGCGCCGTTCCTGCTCGGCAACCCGGCCGTGCGCAAGGTCTTCATGGCGCACCACGCCGACCTGCTCGACGCCGCCTTCTGGCAGGGCCACAAGGAAGAGATCAAGGCCGGATACGTGCATGATGTCTTCCCCTACGAAGCGCAGAAGCGCTTCGTAGCGCGGCGCCCGGCGCCCGAGCAGTCCGTCTGAACCGAGAGGAGGCATTCCCCATGAGCACATCCGATCCCGTCGTCATCGTTTCCGCCGCACGCACGCCCATCGGCGGCATGCTGGGCGACTTCAGCGCGCTGGCTGCGCATCAGCTCGGGGCCGTTGCCATCGCGGCGGCGGTCGAGCGCGCCGGCATCACCGGCGACGCCGTCAGCGAGGTGTTGATGGGCAACTGCCTGATGGCCGGCCAGGGCCAGGCGCCGGCGCGCCAGGCCGCGCTCGGCGCGGGCCTGCCGCATTCGGTCGGTGCCGTGACGCTCTCGAAGATGTGCGGCTCGGGCATGCGGGCCATGATGTTCGCGCACGACATGCTGAAGGCCGAGAGCGCCGAGATCGTCGTGGCCGGCGGCATGGAGAGCATGACCAATGCGCCGCACCTGACTTTCGTGCGCAAGGGCGTGCGCTACGGCGCCACGCAGCTGCTCGACCACATGGCCGTCGACGGCCTGGAAGACGCCTACGAGAAGGGCCGCGCCATGGGCGTGTTCGCCGAGCAGTGCGTCGAGAAATATGCCTTCACGCGCGAGGCGATGGACCGCTTCGCGATCACTTCCACCGAGCGCTCGAAGAAGGCCAACGAAGACGGCAGCTTCGAGTGGGAGATGGCGCCGGTGAAGGTGCCCGGCAAGGCCGGCGAGACCCTCGTGAAGTTCGACGAGCAGCCGTTCAAGGCCAAGCTCGACAAGATCCCGGGCCTCAAGCCGGCCTTCAAGAAAGACGGCAGCATCACCGCGGCGACCTCGTCGAGCATCTCCGATGGTGCGGCCGCGCTGGTGCTGATGCGCGAGTCGACGGCGCAGCGCCTCGGCGTCAGGCCGATCGCGCGCATCGTGGGCCACAGCGTGCATGCCCAGGCGCCGGCATGGTTCACCACGGCACCCGTCGGCGCGATCGAGAAAGTGCTGAAGAAGGCTGGCTGGAATGCGAAAGACGTCGACCTGTGGGAGGTCAACGAAGCGTTCGCTGCCGTCACGATGGCGGCGATGACGGAGTTCATGCTCTCGCAGGAGATCGTCAACGTGAATGGCGGTGCGGTCGCGCTCGGCCACCCGATCGGCGCCAGCGGCGCTCGCATCGTCGTCACGCTGCTCGGCGCGCTGAAGAAGCATGGCCGGAAGAAGGGCGTCGCGGCGCTGTGCATCGGCGGCGGCGAAGCGACGGCGCTGGCCGTCGAGATGCTCTGATTCAAGGCTTGAACCGCGCGCCGCGATGACGAGCTGGTTGGGCCTGCACGACCTGTGGCTGTTCGCGGCCACGGTGTTCGTCTTCAACCTCACGCCGGGTCCCGACCTGTTGTTCACGCTCTCGCGCACGCTGCGGCGCGGCGTGCGCGGCGGCATAGCGGCGGCCTGCGGCATCGGCGCCGGCTGCGTCGTGCACACCCTCGCCGCGGCGTTCGGGCTGGCCGCGATGCTCGCGGCTTCGGCCGAAGCCTTCAGCGCGATCAAGTGGATCGGCGCGGCCTACCTGGTGTGGCTGGCGATCGGCCTCTTGCGGGCCGAGCCGAAGGCGGATGTCGACGGTGCACCCGCGGTTGCGAAGGTTGCATCCGAGGCGAGTCTCGGCCGCATCTTTCGCCAGGGCCTGCTCACCAACGCGCTGAACCCAAAGGTGGCGATCTTCTTCCTCGCCTTCCTGCCGCAGTTCATCGACGCCGGCTCGCCGCACAAGACCTTCGCCTTCCTCGCGCTCGGCGCCTGGTTCATCGCGCAGGGCATCGTCTTCCTCGTTGCCTTCGCGGCAATCGTCGCGCCGCTCGGCCGCTGGCAGGCCTCGGCGCGCGTGCGTCGCGGTTTGCGCGCCTGCGGCGGCGCACTCTTCCTCGGCATGGCGGCGCGGCTCGCGCTTGCCCAGCGCCATTGATGTCATCGGCACTGAAAGGTCTCTCCCCATGAACGTTCTCGTCATCGGCGCTTCGCGTGGCATCGGCCTCGAATTCGTACGCCAGTTCCTTGTCGAAGGTGCCCAGGTCCGCGCCACCGCGCGCGACGAAGCGGGACTCGAGCGCCTGCGCGAAATCGGCGCCACCGCGCTCACGCTCGACGTGACCGACGCCGCCAGCGCTGCGGGCCTCGCCGCGCAGATCACGGGTGCGAAGTTCGACGTGGCGATCGTCAACGCTGGTGCCGGCGGCCCGCGCAGCGGCGGGCTCGACGCACCGCCCGAAGCCGACTTCGATCAGGTCATGCACACCAACGTGCTCGGCCCGATGCGCGTGATTCCGCAGATTGCCGCGGCGCTCGCGCCCGGCGGGACGATCGCCGTGCTCTCCTCGATGATGGGATCGATCGGCAGCCGCACCGGCGCCGGCATGTCGCTCTATCGCGCCTCCAAGGCCGCACTCAACTCGGTGCTGAAGGACGCCTCGCTCGTGCTCGGCGACAAGGCCGTGTGCGTCGCGTTGCACCCGGGCTGGGTGCGCACCGACATGGGGGGCAGCGGCGCCGACATCGACGTGGCCACCAGCGTCGCCGGCATGAAGAAGGTGCTGGCCGGGCTGAGGGCGAAGGACAGCGGCAGCTTCGTCAACTACGACGGGTCCGCGATTCCGTGGTGACGGCGGACGTCGGCTTGCCGGCGCAGGTCGGCGAGACGTTCTCGCGGCGCCTGTGCTTCGACACCGCGAGCATCCGCGCCTTCGCACTATCGGTCGACGACCGCAACCCGCTGCATCACGACGAAGCCGTGGCCCGCGCGGCCGGCTATCCGGGTCTCATCGCCAGCGGCACGCAACTCGGCGGCATCGTGATGGCCATGACGGCCACGCACTTCTCGCAGCCCACGGCCGAGGGCCACGAGCGCTCCGGCCTCGGCATCGCGTTCGAGATCCGCTTTCGCGCCGTGGTGCTCGCCGGCGAAGAGATGAGCGCAAGGTGGACGGTGACTGCGCTCGAGCGCAAGGACCGGCTCGACGGCTGGATCGTGACGCTCGAAGGTGACGCGAGCTCGTCGCGGGGCCCGCTGCTTTCCGGTAAGGGCACGGTGCTGCTGCGCCTGGGCCCGCCGCGATGAAGCTCGGCGAAGACCACGCCGCGGTGCAGGAAGCGTTGCGCGGCTACGTGCAGGACCGCATCGCGCCGCACGCCGCGCGGTGGGACAAGGAGTCGCACTTTCCGAAGGAGGAGTTGCAAGGACTCGCCGCGCTCGGTTGCTACGGCGTGGCGGTGCCCACCGAGTACGACGGCGCCGGCCTCGACTATCTCGCGCTCGCCGTGATCCTCGAAGAGATCGCCGCCGGCGACGGCGCCACGTCGACGATCGTCAGCGTCAACAACTGCCCGGTGTGCTCGATCCTGATGGCGTGGGGCGACGAAGCGCAGAAGCAGGCGTGGCTGAGGCCGTTGGCGAGAGGCGACATGCTCGGCGCGTTCTGCCTCACCGAGCCGCACGTAGGCTCGCAGGCCGACGGGCTGAAGACCACCGCGCAGCGCGTGAGCGATGCGAGCGGCGAAGGCTATGTGATCGACGGTACCAAGCAGTTCATCACCAGCGGCAGGAACGGCGACGTGGCGATCGTCATGGCCGTCACCGACAAGGCCGCGGGCAAGCGCGGCATCAGTGCCTTCATCGTGCCCACGAACACGCCCGGCTACAGCGTGCCGCGGCTCGAAGACAAGCTAGGCCAGCACGCGAGCGACACGGCGCAGGTGCTGTTCGAGAACTGCCGCGTGCCGGCCGCGAACCGTCTGGGCGAAGAAGGGCAGGGCCTCAAGATCGCGCTTTCGGGGCTCGAGGGCGGGCGCATCGGCATCGGGGCGCAGGCCATCGGCATGGCGCGCGCGGCGTTCGAGGCGGCGCTCGCGTATGCCAAGCAACGCGTTGCCTTCGGCAAGCCGATCTTCGAGCATCAGGCGGTGCAATTCCGCCTCGCCGACATGGCCACGCAGATCGAGGCCGCACGCCAGCTCGTGCACCACGCCGCGAGCCTGAAAGACGCCGGCCTGCCGTGCCTGAAGGAAGCCGCCATGGGCAAGCTGTTCGCCAGCGAGATGGCCGAGCGCGTGTGCAGCGACGCCATCCAGACCTTCGGCGGCTACGGCTACGTGAGCGACTTCCCCGTCGAGCGCATCTGGCGCGACGTGCGCGTGTGCCAGATCTACGAAGGCACGAGCGACGTGCAGAAGATCCTCATCGGCCGAGCGCTGGCTTGATTCGCCACGCGCGCACCTCGCCATGAACGAACGCCAGGCCCGCGAAGTCACCTGGCTCGAGGCCTTCGAGACGGCGCAGCCGCCTGCGGCGAGCTGGAGCGACGACGACCGTGCCTGGGCCGACCGTGTCGCGCTCGAAGCCTTCTCGGACGATGCCTCGCACGGCGCTGCGGCCGATGCGTTCGTCGCCGGCCGCGCGAGCCATGCGCTCCAGCGCCTCGGCCCGCGCGAGCCGGCACTCGCGCGCGGCGCCGGCCAGCTCGCATGGCGCTCGGGCTGGGTGGTGGTGATCGGGGTCGTGGCCTTCATCCTCGGCATCGCCGCCGACGCCATCGGCAGCGATCAGCGCATCAACCTGCTGGCACCGCCGCTGTGGGGCGTACTGCTCTGGAACGCGGTCGTCTACGTGCTGCTGATCGTCTGGCCGCTGGTGCAGCTCGCGCGGCGCGGCCGCGTGCAGAAGGAAGGCCCGCTGGTGCGCGCGACGGAAGCGCTGCTGCGCCGGCGCGGCCGCCTGCCGCGCGCCTCGGCTGGCGGCAGTGCCGCCGCCGTGCGACGCTTCGCCGCGCTGTGGCTCGAGCGCAGCCGCCCGCTGGCCGCTCGGCGCGCCGCGACGGTGCTGCACGCGGGCGCCGCCGCGCTCGCGCTCGGCCTCGTGGCCGGCATGTATGCGCGCGGGCTGGTGCTCGACTACCGCGCCGGATGGGAGAGCACCTTCCTGAGCGCGCCGATCGCGCATGCGCTCGTCACCGGCGTGCTCGGTCCTGCGTCGCAGCTTTCGGGAATCGCGCTGCCCGACGCCACCGCGTTCGCTGCGCTGCGCGCCGAGCACGGCGTCGCATCGGTGGGGGCACCGGCAGCTCCGTGGATCCACCTGATCGCGATCACGCTGCTCGGCTTCGTCGTGCTGCCGCGCAGCGTGCTCGCGCTCGCGGGCCATGCGCTCGCGATGACGCGCGTGCGACGCTTCGCGTTGCCGCTGGAGACGCCCTACCACCAGCGCCTGCTGCGACTGCGCCGCAGCGGGCCGGCGCGCGCGTCGGTGCATCCGTACGGCGCCGCGCCTGCGCCGCAGGCCACGCTCGGGCTGCGCGCGTTGCTCGTCGCCGCGCTCGGGCCGCGGCTCGACATGAACGTGGCGCCCACGGTCGGTTTCGGCCGTGAAGACGAGGCGCCGCCACAGGTCGAGCCGTCGGTCACGCACGTCGTGACGCTGTTCGATCTCGGCGCCACGCCCGAAGCCGAGAACCAGGGCCGCTTCCTGCGCGCGGTGCAGGCCGCCGTGCCGGGCGGCGCCGCGGTCGTGGTGATCGTCGATGCCGCATCGTTCGCGCGCCGCTTCACCGGGTTGGGAGAGCGGATGGCGGAGCGACGCGAGGCGTGGCGCGCGTGGGGCGAAGCGCATGGCGTGGCGCCGGTCGTCGTCGACCTCGAAGCGGCCGACGCAGCGGCCGCCGGGCCGCTGCTGCAAGCCGCGTTCGCATCGCCCGGCGCGGTGCCGGCAACGTGAGCGACCGAACGGACCTCCCGGCGTTGCAGAACGACGCGACGACGCACCACGACGAGCGCCCGCCACGCTCGCGCGACATCGCGCTCAGCCTCGTCTCGCACACCAACGCCGGCAAGACCACGCTCGCTCGCACGCTGCTCGGCCGCGACGTCGGCGAGGTGCGCGACGCGCCGCACGTGACCGAGTTTGCCGACGCGCACACCTTGCTCGAAACGCCGGTCGGCGAACGGCTGCGCCTGTGGGACACGCCGGGCTTCGGCGACAGCGCGCGGCTGGTCAAGCGACTGCGCGGAGCCGAGCGGCCGCTGCTCGGTTTCCTCGCCGAAACGTGGGACCGCTGGCGCGACCGGCCGTTCTGGGCCAGCCAGCAGGCGCTGCGAAACGTGCGCGACGAAGCCGATGCGATGCTCTATCTCGTCGACGCTTCGCAGTCGCCCGAGGCGGCGGCCTACGTGGCGCCCGAGATGGAGTTGCTCGGCTGGGTCGGCAAGCCGGTGATCGTGCTGCTGAACCAGCTCGGCGCGCCACGCTCGGCCACGAGCGGGCCCGATGCCGACGAGGCGCGCTGGCGCCGCCACCTCGCTGGTTTCGCCATCGTGCGCGCGGTGCTGCCGCTCGACGCGTTCGCACGCTGCTGGGTGCAGGAACAGGCGCTGCTCGGGGCCGTGCAGGCGGCTCTGCCCGCAGCGCAGCACGAGCTCATGGCGCGCTTGCGCGCGGCGTGGTTCAAGCGTCGCGTGGCCACGTTCGAAGCGTCGATGCAGCAGCTCGCCGCGAGCCTCGCGCGCAGTGCGCTCAGTGCCGAGCCGCTGCCCGACAAAGGCAGTCTGAAGACGCGCATCCGCCAGGCTGGCGCGGCCATCGGCCTCGGCCAAGCCGACCCCACACCGGCCGTGCTGGCGCAAAAGGCGCTGGCCGACGGGCTCGAAGCCGAGGCGCGCGCGAACACGCTCGCGCTGATCCGCCTGCACGGCCTTGGCGGTACCGCCGAGCGAGACGTGCTGGAGCGCATCGCGACGCAGGTCGAGATGCGCGTGCGGCTCGACGAGACGCAGGCCGCGCTGTGGGGCGGTGCCGTCACCGGGGCGCTGGTCGGCCTGAAGGCCGACGTGCTGAGCGGCGGCCTCACGCTCGGCGGCGGCCTGCTCACTGGCGGCCTCCTCGGCGCGCTCGGCAGTGCCGGGCTGGCGCGCGGCGTGAACGTGCTGCGCGGCACCGATCGTTCGGTCGTCGCGTGGAAGGCGGAGGCGCTCGATGCGATGGTCGAGACGGCGCTGCTGCGCTATCTCGCCGTCGCGCACTTCGGCCGCGGCCGCGGCGACTGGGCGCAAGGCGAGGCGCCGCCGCACTGGCACGGCGTGGTGACGGAAGCGCTGGCGCCGTACCACGAAGCCCTGGCTGCGGCCTGGGCCGACCGCGACTCGGGCCGGCGCGAGGCCCGTGACGAACCCAAAGACGGTCACATCGAGCGCGGCGATGGCGGCCGCGGCGACGGCGCTGCCTCCAATGCCATCGCCTCGCGCCTGCGACCCATCGTCCGCGAGGCCGCATGGACCGCCCTCGTTCACCTCTACCCCGATGCCGGCATGGCCGCCGAGCCACCGGCCCTCGAAGGAAACATGCCATGAACGACCCGTTCCATCCCGCCGACATCCGCGCCCTCGTGTTCGACGTGTTCGGCACCGTGGTCGACTGGCGCGGCGGCGTCATCCGCGACGGCACCGCGCTCTCGGCCGCGAAAGGCATCGCCGTCGACTGGCCGGCCTTCGCCGATGCCTGGCGCGCCGGCTACCAGCCGGCGATGCAGCGGGCACGCGCCGGCGAGATCGCATGGACGAACATCGACGGCCTGCACCGCAACATCCTCGACGAGCTGCTGCCGCGCTTCGGCCTCGAAGCGCTCACCGAAGACGAGCGCGACCACCTCAACCGCGTGTGGCACCGGCTCGACCCGTGGCCCGACGTGCTGGCCGGCCTGCGCCGGCTGAAGTCGCGCTTCACCATCTCGACGCTCTCCAACGGCAACGTCTCGCTGCTGGTCGACATGGCCAAGCACGGCCGCCTGCCGTGGGACTGCGTGCTCTCGGCCGAGCTGTTCCAGCACTACAAGCCCGACCCCGAGGTCTACCTCGGCGCGGCGCGCCTGCTGGGCGTTCGGCCGGCGCAACTGCTGATGGTGGCGGCGCACCCGAGCGACCTCGAAGCGGCGGCGCGTGCCGGCCTGCCGACGGCCTACGTGCCGCGGCCGCTGGAGTTCGGGCTGGGCAGCGAGCTGCGCGACCCGCCGGGCGATCGGCATTTCGATCTCGTCGCCATTGATTTCGGCGAGCTCGCGCTACTGCTCGGCGCGTGACGGTGGATCGGCAGAATCGGGAAACACCATGGACCTGCTCTCCTACCTCCGCACCCAGGCGCGCGCCAACCGGCTCGCCAACCATCGCCTGCACGGCGTCGTCGGCCAGCTCTCCGATGCCGCCTTGCGCGCGCCGCGCACGAGCTTCTTCCCGAGCCTCGCAGGCACGCTCGAACATATCGTCGCCGTCGACCGTTACTACCTCGCCGCCCTCCACGGCGAGGCCGACATGCGGTCGCAATGGGAACTCGCGCCGAAAGGCGTGAGCGCGGCCGCGCTGGCCGATGCGCAGCGGGTGGCCGACGAGCGCTTCATCGCGCACGTCGTCGGCCTGAACGCCGCGGCGCTCGAAGACATGGTGGCGATGGAGCGTGCCGAGGGTCGCGTGCAGCGCGAGTTGCGCGGCCACGTCCTCGCGCACCTGCTCGCGCACCAGGTGCATCATCGCGGCCAGGTCCACGCGATGCTGAGCGGCACCGCGCTGAAGCCGCCTCCACTCGACGAGTTCCTGATGCCGAGCGAAGCCCACTACCGCGTCGCCGAACTGCAGTCGCTCGGATGGACCGAAGCCACGCTGTTCTGCTGATCGCCACGACCGCCATGCAACCGACCGTCTACACCACCCCCGAGCACGAGCTCCTGCGCGACCAGATCGCCCGCTTCGTGGCGCGCGAGGTCGAGCCCTACGCGCTGGCCTGGGAAGACGAAGGCATGACGCCGCGCGCGGTGCTGCAGAAGATGGGCGCCGCCGGCCTGCTCGGTCTGATGTATGAAGGCCAGTACGGCGGCGGCGAGGGCGACGCGCTCGCCAACCTGGTGTTCGCCGAGGCGCTGTCGCAGTCGACCTTCGGCGGCTTCATCATCACCGTGCTCGTGCACACCGACATGGCCAGCCCGCACCTGCACCACGCCGGCAGCGCGGCGCAGAAGGCGAAGTACATGCCCGGCATCACGGCCGGCAGCACGATCACTGCCGTGGCGATCAGCGAGCCCGGCGCGGGCTCCGACGTGGCCGGCATCCGCACCACCGCCAGGCGCTCGCCCGACGGCAGCGAATGGATCATTGACGGCACCAAGCTCTTCATCACCAACGGCGTCCATGCCGACCTCTACTTCGTGGCGGCCAAGACCGGCGAAGGGCGGCATGCGATGTCGATGTTCATCGTCGAGAAGGGCACGCCCGGCTTCACGGTCGGCCGCCAGCTCGACAAGGCCGGCTGGCGCTCGTCCGACACCGCCGAGCTGGTGTTCGACGGCGTCCGCATTCCGGCGGGCAACCTGCTCGGCGAGGAAAACGGCGGCTTCTACTCGGTGATGAAGAACTTCCAGACCGAGCGCATCGCCCTCGGCGCGATGGCCGTCGGCCATTGCCAGCAAGCGCTCGCCGTAACGCTCGACCACGTGCGCGACCGCCGCGCTTTCGGCGCCACGCTGTTCGACAAGCAGGTGGTGCGGCAGAAGATCGCCATGCTCGACGCCAAGGTGCGCGCAGCGCGCAGCTTCATGTACCACTGCGCCTGGCGCGTGACGCAGGGGCAAGACGTGGTGCAGGAGGTCTCGATGCTGAAGGCGCTTACCGGCGAGCTCGTCAACGAAGTCGTGTCGGGTTGCCAGCAGTTCCACGGCGGCATGGGCTACATGCGAGGCACGGTGATCGAGCGACTGTGGCGAGACGCGCGCGTGCTCGCCATCGGCGGCGGTGCCACCGAGGTGATGCTCGACGAGGTTGCCAAGCGGTACTGAAGCAAGGAAGTCGAGAGACACGCGAGAGAGACGACAGGGACAAATCCGAAGACGACACCATGGAATTCGAAACGCTGCTGCTCAGCCGCCCCGGCCCGCACGTTGCGCAGGTCGCGCTGAACCGGCCCGACGTGCGCAACGCCCTCAACGGCACGCTGATCCGCGAGCTGGCGCGCGCTTTTGCCGCGCTCGCTGCCGAGGCCGACGTGCGCGCCATCGTCGTCGCCGCGAGCGGCAAGGCCTTTTGCGCCGGCGCCGACCTCGCCTTCATGCGCGAGGCCGCGGCCTATACGTGGGAGCAGAACCGCGCCGATGCCGAGGTGCTGGCCGAGATGCTCTACACGCTCTACAGCTGCCCGGTGCCGGTGGTCGCGCGCATCCACGGCGACTGCTACGCCGGGGGCATGGGCATCGCGTCGGTGTGCGACATCCGCGTCGTCGCGGAGCCGGTCACCTTCTGCCTGAGCGAGGCGCGGCTCGGCCTGTTGCCTGCGACGATCAGCCCTTACGTGATCCGCGCGATGGGCGAGCAGACCGCGCGGCGCTATTTCGTCACGGCCGAACGCTTCGGCGCAGCGGAAGCCAAGGCCATGGGCTACGCGCACGAGGTCTGCGCGGCCGAAGCGCTCGACGCGAAGGTCGAGGCCATCGTCGCCGCGCTCGTCGCCAACGGGCCGCTCGCCACGCGCGCCTGCAAGCGGCTCGTGCACGATGTCGCGGGGCGCGAGATCACGCCCGCGTTGCGCGCCGAGACCGCGCGCCGCATCGCCGACATGCGTGCGAGTGCCGAGGGCCGAGAGGGCATCGCGAGCTTTCTCGAGAAGCGGAAGCCAGCCTGGACCGACACTTCCGGCCAAGGAGACCCGACATGAACCTGAGCTCGCTCGACCTGACCCAGCTCGTCGCCGTTGCCGCCGCGCTCGGCTGGGCCAGCGGCCTGCGCCTCTACGCGGTGGTGTTCATCACCGGCATGGCGGGCTGGCTCGGCTGGGTGCCGCTGCCGAACGGCCTGCACCTGCTGGAGAGCCCGTGGATGCTGGGCCTCAGTGGCGTGATGCTGTTCGTCGAGTTTTTCGTCGACAAGATCCCCGGCCTCGACTCGGTCTGGGACGCCATCCACACCGTGATCCGCATTCCGGCCGGTGCCGCATTGGCAGCGGCCGTGTTCGGCGCCGACCAGTCACAGTGGGCCACCGCCGCGGCGCTGCTCGGCGGCACGCTCGCGGCTACCAGTCACGTTGCCAAGGCCACGACCCGGGCCGCCGCCAATGCCTCGCCCGAGCCGTTCTCGAACATCGGCCTCTCGCTGCTCGGCGACAGCGTCGTGCCGGCCACGCTCTGGCTCTCGTGGACGCATCCGGTGGCGCTGTTCGTCTTGCTCGGCGTGGCCGTGCTGACGATGCTGGCGATCACAGTGCTGCTGTGGCGCTTCGTGCGCGGGATGCTGGCGAGACTGCGCGGCGGTCGTGCAACGGCGACTCGTCCGCCCGGTCACACGCCGATCGACGACGGCCGCACCCTGGAGATGCCGCGATGAGCGAACTTCCGCACCGCGTGACGCTGGTCGAGGTCGGCCCGCGCGACGGCTTGCAGAACGAGAAGCAGCCGGTCGGTTCAGCCGTCAAGGTGGAGCTGGTGCACCGGCTGCATTCGGCGGGCCTCAAGGAGATCGAGGTCACGAGCTTCGTCAGCCCGAAGTGGGTGCCGCAGATGGCCGACAACGCGGCGGTGATGGCCGGTGTCGAGCGCGCGCCTGGCGTTCGCTACTCGGTGCTGGTGCCGAACATGAAAGGTCTCGATGCCGCACTCGCCGCGCCGCGGGCGCAGTGGCCCGACGAGATCGTGGTCTTCGCGGCGGCCACCGAGGCCTTCAGCCAGAAGAACATCAACTGCTCCATCGCCGAGAGCGTCGAGCGCTTCCGGCCGGTGGTGGCCGCGGCGCACGCGCACGGCATCAAGGTGCGCAGCGCACTCTCGGTGGCGCTTGGCTGCCCGTATCAGGGCGCGGTGAGTGCCGACGAAGTCGAGCGCGTCGTCAAGCTGCTGAAAGAGATCGGCGTCGACCACTGCGGCGTTGCCGACACCATCGGCGTCGGCACGCCCATCAAGGTGCAGGCGGTGATGGAGCGTGCGCTCAGGCACTTCCCGCTGGCCGAGGTGAGCGGTCATTTCCACGACACGTATGCGCAGGGCGTAGGCAACGTCTATGCCGCGATGGAAGTCGGCATCGCCACCTTCGACGCGAGCATCGCCGGCCTCGGCGGCTGCCCGTATGCGAAGGGCGCGACCGGCAACGTCGCCACCGAAGACCTGCTGTTCATGCTCGACGGCCTCGGCATCGAAACCGGCGTGTCGATCGACGCACTGGTCGACGCGGCGGCGTTCATCTCGGACGTGCTGGGCAGAAAACCCGTGTCGCGCTCGGCCAACGCACTGCTGGCCAGGCGCGCGTCGGCGAACGCCGCGGTCGCCGCCTGCGCGGCCGACGATCGTCACGGTTAGCGTCGCCATGAGCCCGAGCTACAGCGCCGTCGACGCCAGCGGCCGCAGCGTCGCCTACCGCGACCGCAAGCGTGCGGCGTGGCTGCTTTCCTGCGTCTATCCGCTGCTGCCGTTCGCCGGCATGGCGCTGCACGCGGCCACCGGCTACGAGCTGGCACTGGGCCTGCCGCTCGTCGTCAGCTACGGCCTGATGCCGCTGCTCGACGCCCTCATCGGCGAAGACCGCAACAACCCGCCCGAAGCCGTGGTGCCGCAGCTCGAGGCCGATCGCTACTACCGCTGGCTCACGTGGGCCACCGTGCCGCTGCATTTCGTGGCCCTGATCGGCTGCGCCTGGTGGGCCGGCACGCACGACCTCTCGTGGTGGGCACTGCTGATGCTGGCCTACGTGGCCGGCACCGACTCGGGCCTCGGCATCAACACCGGTCACGAGCTCGGCCACAAGCACACGGCCGTCGAGCAATGGCTGGCGCGGCTGGTGCTCGCGGTGCCGGCCTACGGGCACTTCACGGTGGAGCACGGCCGCGGCCACCACCGCTTCGTGTCCACGCCCGAAGACCACGCCAGCTCACGCATGGGCGAGAGCATCTACCGCTTCGCCCTGCGCGAGCTGCCGGGCGGCATGCGCCGCGCGTGGCAGCTCGAGGCCGAGCGGCTGCGGGCCGGCGGGCGCTCGCCCTGGAGCGTGCACAACACGATGCTGCAGAGCTACGCCGTCTCGGCGGTGCTGCAGCTCGGGTTGGTCGCGGCCTTCGGCTGGGTGATGCTGCCGTTCCTCGCCGTGCACAACATGGTCGCGTGGTGGCAGCTCACGTCGGCCAACTACGTCGAGCACTACGGCCTGCTGCGCGAGCGGCTGCCCAGCGGCAAGTACGAAGCGCCGCAGCCGCATCACTCGTGGAACACCAACCACCTCGTCACCAATCTCGCCACCTTCCACCTGCAGCGCCACTCCGACCACCACGCGCATCCGTCGCGGCGCTACCAGTCGCTGCGCCACTTCGAGCAGCTGCCGCAGCTGCCCAGCGGCTACTTCGGCATGTTCCCGCTGTCGTACGTTCCCGCGCTGTGGTTCAAGGTGATGGACCCGCGGCTGATGGCGCTGCCGCATGTGGCGGGCGACCTGCGCAAGGTGAACGTCGATCCGGCCCGTCGCGCCGTCCTGGAGGCGCGCTACAGCGCTTCGTTGCCTACCTGAAGAAGACTCGGCACCCTGCCCTCGGTGACCTGGTCGAGGTCGAGAGCATCGAGGGCAAGGACAAGGTGATGAGAAGCCTGATCCAGTTCGGCGCCGTAACGCAAAAGCAGCTCGATGCGCTGAACGAGCGCAACCTGCTTCAGTAGGCGTCGCACGTCGAGCGGCCGAAGTCGTCGCCGAGCGTGCCTCGGCGCCGCCACGCTATTTCTCGACGAACGCCCGCTCGATCACGTAGTCGCCCGCCTGGCCGATGCCGGCGGAGACGGTGAAGCCGGCGGCGTCGAGGACGGCGCGCATGTCCTTCAGCATCGCCGGGCCGCCGCAGATCATGGCGCGGTCGAGCTTGGGGTCGATCTGCGGAAAGTCGATGTCGCGGCACAGCTTGCCGCTGGCGATGAGGTCGGGCAGCCGCCCGGTGAAGCGGAACGGCTCGCGCGTGACGGTCGGGTAGTAGACGAGCTTCTGCTTGATCTGCTCGCCGAGGAAATCGTCGTGCGGCAGGTCGTGCTCGATCAGGTGCGCGTAGGCGAGCTCGTCGACTTTCCTCACGCCGTGCACGAGCACCACGCGCTCGAAGCGCTCGTACACGTCGGGGTCACGGATCAGGCTCATGAAGGGCGCGAGTCCGGTGCCGGTGGCGAAGAGGTAGAGGTAACGGCCGGGCAGCACGTCGGTCAGCACCAGCGTGCCGGTGGGCTTCCTGCCGACGAGCACTTCGTCTCCGGGCACGACGTGTTGCAGGCGCGAGGTGAGCGCGCCGCTCTGCACCTTGATGCTGAAGAACTCGAGTTCCTCGGCGTAGTGCGCGCTGGCGATCGAGTAGGCGCGCAACAGCGGCTTGCCCTCGACCATCAGGCCCACCATCACGAAGTGCCCGCTCTCGAAACGCAGGCTGGGCCCGCGCGTGCAGGTGAAGGTGAAGAGCGAATCGTTCCAGTGGTGGACGGAGAGAACCTTCTGCGTGTCGTAGGCCGCCATGGGCGTTCAGCTTTCCTTGAATTTGTTCGTTCGCGGCGCGACCGGCGCCACCGAGGCGAGCATCACGCGTTGGATCTCGGCATGCCACGCTTCGCACTGGTCGGGGTGCATCAGCTCGGTACCGAGAAAGCTCGTCAGCGTGTAGCGGTTCGAGAGGTAGAAGTAGCCGAGCGCGGCGAGCGTGAGGTAGACCCGGTTCACGTCGAGCCCGCGCCGGAACAGCTTCTGGCGTGCGCCCTCTGCCAGTATTGTCCCCAAAATGCCGAGCACCGGCCGCGACAGCTGCTTGACCTTCGCCGACTTGGCGATGTGCCGGCCGCGCATCAGGTTCTCGTTGCTGAGCAACGCCACGAACTCGGGGTGCGCGAGGTAGTAGTTCCAGGTGAAGGCCACGAGCTCCGCGAGAGCGGTCACAGGGCGGCTGGAGTCGAGGTCGAGCTCGCCTTCGGCGGCGCCGAGTTCTGCATACACGCCTTCGAGCACGGCGAGGTAGAGCGCTTCCTTGCTGCCGAAGTAGTAGTAGATCATCCGGTCGCTCGAGCGGCCGGTGCGCGAGATGCGCTCGACGCGCGCGCCGCTGTAGCCGTGCCGCATGAACTCGTTGCGCGCAGCCCGCAGGATGCGTGCACGCGTTTTCTCGGCGTCTCTCGGAGCGGCAACTTTCGAGCTGGGCATTCGGGCCTTGCAATCCGTTCGGAGCATGCTAGATTGACCCCGCAATGAAGTAAACACTTCATTAGGAGCCGTGTTGATGCCCCGTTTCGAGCGCCCCGCCACCGTGATGCAGGCCGCCAGCCTGCTGGCTTCGGGGCCCTGGGCACTGCTGGCCGGCGGTACCGATCTGTATCCGGCGCACGTCGGCAGGCCGCTCGCGCTGCCGGTGCTCGATCTGTCGTCCATCGCTTCTCTGCGCGGCATCTCGCGCGAAGAGCGCGGCTGGCGCATCGGCGCCACCACCCCATGGACCGATGTGATCAGGGCCGACCTGCCACCGCTCTTCGATGCGCTGAAGGCCGCCGCGCACGAGGTGGGCGGCGTGCAGATCCAGAACGCGGGCACGGTCGCCGGCAACCTCTGCAACGCCTCGCCCGCGGCCGACGGTACGCCGGTGCTCATGGCGATGGGCGCGAGCGTGTTGCTGGCGAGCGAACGCGGCGAGCGCGAGCTGCCGATCGAAGACTTCGTGCTCGGGGCACGGCGCACGGCGCGTGCGGAAGACGAGCTCGTGGTCGCGATTCGCGTGCCGGCGCGCTCTTCGAACGCGCGCTCCGCCTTCATCAAGCTCGGCGGCCGGCGTTACCTCACGATCTCGATGACGATGGTGGCGGCGGTGATCGACCGCGGCGACGCCGGCCGCGTCGTGCATGCCGGCATCGCCGTCGGCAGCTGTTCCGCCGTGGCGCGACGACTGCCGGCGCTCGAGGCGAAGCTGCTCGGCGCGGTCGTGGACAGCGATCTCGCCGCGCTCGTCGAGCCGGCCGATCTTGCGCCGCTCACGCCCATCGACGATCTGCGGGCCAGCGCGGCCTACCGCCTCGACGCCACACTGACGTTGCTGCGTCGCGCGCTCGGCAGTCTGGACGCGGGTGGCGTGAAGGCCGTGAAATGACCGCACGCGACTGGCCGCCGCACGAAGCGACCGCGACGCCGGCGGTACAGGTCGTGCACCTTCACGTCAACGCCGCCGCGAGCGCACTCGCCGGCGACTCGTCGCGGCGCCTCAGCGACGCGCTGCGCGACGAGCTCGGCCTCACCGGCACCAAGGTCGGCTGCCACGCCGGCGACTGCGGCGCCTGCACCGTGCTGCTCGACGGCGCGCCTGTGTGCGCGTGCATCGTCGCGGTCGGCCAGTGCGAGGGCCGCGCCGTCACGACGATCGAGGGCCTGGCCGGTGCGCATGGCGCACTCTCCGACCTGCAGCGCGCATTCGTTGCCCACGGGGCGGCGCAGTGCGGCATCTGCACGCCCGGCATGCTGATGAGCGCGGAGGCGCTGCTGCGCGCCAACTCGAAGCCGAGCGCAGCCGAGGTGCAGGACGCACTGGCCGGCGTGCTGTGCCGCTGCACCGGCTACCGCAAGATCGTCGAAGCCGTGCTCGCGGTGGCGGCCGGCGAGGTCGTCGACGTGCCCGATGCCGCCGTCGGCCATGCCGTCGGCCACCGCGCCGCGCGCCTCGACGCACCGGCGAAGGTCACGGGCGCCGAGCGCTTCGCGGCCGACGCGTGGCCCGATCGCGGCGACGACATTCGTGCCCGCGACGCCACGCTGTCGATGCGTGTGATCCGCTCGCCGCATGCACATGCCGCCTTCGAGATCGGCGACCTGTCGCCGCTCATGGCACGCTGGCGCGGCCTCGTCGACGTGCTGACCGCCGCCGACGTGCCGCACAACGCCTTCGCGATCTTCGCCGAGCTGCGCGACCAGCCCGTGCTCGCCGACGGCGTCGCGCGCTTTCGCGGCGAGGCGGTGCTCGCGCTCGTGGGCGACGAAGCCACGCTGATGGCCATCGACGCGCGCGAGCTGCCGATCCGCTGGCAGCCGATCGAAGCGCGCGAGCGAATCGACGACGCGCTGGCCGCTGCGGCCGCGGGCATGCCCGTACAGGCGCGCCACCCCGACAACGTGCTTTGCCGCGGCCGTGTGGTGCGGGGCGACGCGGACGCGGCGAACACCGAGGCGGCCTTCGTCGCGAGTTCGCCGTTCGAGACGCGTCACGTCGAGCACGCGTACATCGAGCCCGAAGCCGGCTGGGCCGAAATCGTCGACTCCGATGCCGATGCCGATGCCGATGCCGATGCCGATGTCGGCGAGCGGCGTGTGCGCGTCTTCGCCTGCACGCAGACGCCCTACATGGACCGCGACGAGATCGCGCAGGTGCTCGGCATCTCGCCGTCGCAGGTGCACATCGTGCCTTCGGCCATCGGCGGCGGCTTCGGCGGCAAGCTCGACCTCTCGGTGCAGCCGCTCGTGGCCGTGGCCGCGTGGAAGCTCGGCCGCGCGGTGCGGCTGGTCTACACGCGGCCCGAGTCGATGCAGTCGAGCACCAAGCGCCATCCCGCGCGCATGCACGCCAGCGCGTCCTGCGATGCCAGCGGCCGCCTGCTCGCCTACGACTTCGAAGGCGACTTCAACACCGGCGCGTATTCGTCGTGGGGCCCGACGGTGGCCAACCGCGTACCGATCCACGCCAGCGGCCCGTACCGCATCGACAACGTGCGCGCGCTGACGCGTGCCGTGCTCACGAACGACAGCGTGGCCGGCGCCTTCCGCGGCTTCGGCGTGCCGCAGTCGACGCTGCTCGGCGAACTGCTGCTCGACGAGCTGGCCGAACGGACCGGCATCGATGCGCTCGAGTTCCGCCACCGCAACGCGCTCGTCGCCGGCGACACCACGTGCACGGGTCAGGTGCTCGCAGCGAGCGTCGGACTGCGCGCCTGCCTCGACGCGTTGCGACCGGCGTGGTCTGCCGCGAAAGCCGAGACGGCGGCCTTCAACTTCGGCGCGAAGCATCTGCGCCGCGGCGCCGGCATCGCCTGCATGTGGTACGGCATCGGCAACACGGTGATCGCCAACCCGTCGACGATGAAGGGCGCCTTGCGCTGGAGCGAGGCCGAGGGCGCGCATCTCTTCCTCTACAACGGCGCGCAGGAGATCGGCCAGGGCACGGCGACCATCCTGCCGCAGATGTTCGCCGACGCGGTCGGCCTGCCGCTGGCCTGCGTGCGACAGGTGATGGGCGACACCGACCTCACCGCCGACGCCGGCAAGTCGTCGGCGTCGCGCCAGACCTTCGTCTCGGGCAATGCGGCCAAGGCCGCGGGCGAAGCGCTGCGCCTGAGCCTGCTCGAGCAGCTGGGCTTCGCCGACCGGCGCGCAGGCAGCGTCGCGCTCGAGCTCGAGGGGCACGTGCTCGTCGGCACCGGCCTGGGCACCTTCGGCAGCACGCGGCGCGAACTCGATCTTCGTGCCCGCTCCGCGCAAGCCGCAGGCGCCGACCTGTTCATCGGCACCGGCAGCTTCAACCCGCCGACGATCCCGCTCGACGCCGACGGCCAGGGCGTGCCCTACGCGACCTACGCCTTCGCCGCGCAGATCGCCGAGGTGGAGGTCGACATCGAGCTCGGCACGGTCAGGCTGCTGCACATCCACGCCGCGCACGACGTGGGCCGCGCGATCAACCCGACGCAGGTGGAAGGCCAGATCCACGGCGGCATCGCGCAGGGCATCGGCATGGCGCTGATGGAGGAGTACGTCAACGGCCGCACCGACAACCTGCACGACTACCTGATCCCCACCGTGGGCGACGTGCCGCCGATCACCGTGCACCTGATCGAAGATCCCGAGCCGCTCGGGCCGTGGGGCGCCAAAGGCGTGGGCGAGCCGGCGCTGGTGGCGACCGCGCCGGCGATCCTCTCGGCGATCCATGCGGCGTGCGGCGTGCGCATGCGGGAGGTGCCGGTCACGCCGAGCCGGCTGCGCGCCGAGATCCTGAAGGCGGGACGCGCGGCTTGAGCACGTCGTTCGCGCCGCGCTCCGACGGGCAACCCGTCGCGCTCGAACGCTCGCGCGCGCCGGAGCACATGGCGGCCGACAAAGTCCGCTGCGAGGCGTGCCCGGTGCTGTGCCAGATCAGCCCCGGCAAGCTCGGCGCGTGCGACCGCTACGGCAACGTCGACGGCGTGCTGACGCGCACCGACGTGCTGCACCTCGTCGCCAAGCCCGGTGCCGATCTCGTCGCCTGGCAGGCCGCGCAAACGGGCGGCGCCAGCGACGGCTCGCTGCTCGCGAACTGCAAGGAGGACGCGTCGGTCTTTGTTTCCGGCATCGGCTCGACGACCACGTATCCCGACTACAAGCCTGCGCCTTTCATCGTTTCTTCGAAGCATGCGGGCGTCGATCTCGTCACCGTCGTGACCGAAGGCATCTTCAGCTACTGCAGCTTCAAGGTGAAGATCGACACCGACCGCTGGCTCGGTCCCGAGCAGGCGACGGTGCGGCACCGGGGCGAGGCGGTGGGCCACGTGAGCACCATCGAATACGGCTCGCAGTTCCTCTCGCTCGGCGGCGTGCACCACCTCACCGGTGGCTCGAAGAAGGAAGGGCGCATCGCCTGCGAGATGATGCTGGCGCTCGGCAACCAGGAGGCCGTCGAGCTCGAGGTCGACGGCGGGGCGAAGGTAGTCGTCGGCGCAGGCCGTGCGCCGGTGGTGGGCGGTGTCGAAGAGAAGCGCATGCGCGTCGGCTGCGGCTCGGCCGCGATCGGCATCTTCGCGCCGCAGTGGTTCGGCCATGTCGACGAGGTGGTGGTGGTCGACGACCACATCACCGGCGTGCTCTCCGAGCACCAGGCCGGCAAGTTCCTCGACCTGCCGCCCTCGGGCATCGTGCTGCGTGGCCGCAAGTCGACGCCGGGTCGCTACTTCCAGGTCGCCGCCCCGGGTGCGGGCTGGGGCGGCACCGACATCACCGACCCGCTCGCCATCGTCGAGGGCTTCGACTCGGCACGCGGCGCGCGACCGGGCCTGCGGCTGCTGATGGTCTCGACCACAGGCGAAGACGCCGCCTGGTTCGTGCTCGACGAGCAGCTCGTGCCGCGGCCGGCCGAGATGCCGGCCGCGGTGGCGAAGGTGGTCGAGCGCATCGGCGAGAACTGCGAGCCGTCGCTGTGCTCGGTGCTTTACGTCGCCGGTGCGGGCGGCTCGCTGCGTGCGGGCGTGACCGAGAACCCGATCGCGCTCACGCGTGCCATCAAGCAGCGGCTCGTCAACGTGACCTGCGGCGGCGCGCCGGTGTACGTGTGGCCGGGCGGCGGCATCACGGTGATGGTCGACGTGGCGAAGATGCCGGCCAAGAGCTTCGGCTCGGTGCCCACGCCGGCCATCGTCTCGCCGATCGAGTTCACGCTGCGTGCCGACGACTACCGCGCGCTCGGCGGCCACATGGACCGCGTGCGCACGCTGGAAGACGTGCTCGCGAGCGGCGGCTGGCGCGTCGTGGAAGGCGCGGCGGGCAACGCTTGGCCATTGACGATGCCAGAGATGTCAGCGATGCCGACGATGCCTTTCACCGGAGCGCGGCGATGAGCGCCGCGGTGCGCCAGCTCTTGCCCGATGGCCGCTGGCATTTCCAGCACGGGCCGATCGACTGCATCGTCTCGGCCGAAGGCGAGGCGGGTGCCGCCGCGGAGTGCATCGAGCACGCGTGGTCGCGCTTTTGCACGGTGCTCGAGGAGCTCGTCGAAGAGCTGACGGTGCTGCGGGCCGATCTGTCGTCGCTGGTCTTGCAACGCGTCGTGCCCCTTGGCAGGGTCGGGCGCCGCATGGTGTCGGCGTGCCGGCCGCACGCGAGCGAGGGCCGCTTCATCACCGCGATGGCGGCGGTGGCCGGCAGCGTGGCCGAAGAGATCGTGACGAGCTTCGACGATCCGCGTATCTGCCGCGCGTCGGTCAACAACGGCGGTGACATCGCGCTCGTGCTGCGTGGCGACGGCGCATTCGATGTGGGCGTGGTCACCGACCCCTCGGCCGACCACCGTCATCCTGAGCGCAGCGAAGGATCCCGCCGCGTGCCCGCCCCGGCCGGCCGCTTTCGCGTCGAAGCACGCAGCCCCGTGCGCGGCATCGCCACCTCCGGCTGGCGCGGCCGCAGCTTCTCGCTCGGCATCGCCGACAGCGTCACCGTGCTGGCCACCCGTGCGTCGATCGCCGATGCCGCCGCGACGGTGATCGCCAACGCGGTCGACGTCGACGACGCGCGCATCGTTCGGGCGCCGGCTTCGAGCGTTCGAGACGACACCGACCTCGGCCATCGCCTCGTCGTGCGCCGTGTGCCCCCGTTGCCCGCGGCGCTCGTCGAGCAGGCGCTCGACCGCGGCGTGCGCGAGGCCGAGGCGCAGATCGGGGCAGGGCGCATCATCGCGGCCGTGCTCTCGCTGCAGGGCCGCTGGCGCGTCTGCGGTGCGCTGCACACCACCGCTGTACCGAACGTCGAAACCTTTTCTCTGGCCACTTCACTGGAAGCGTGACGATGCTGTTCCCCGCCACCGCCGAACTCCCCGCTGTCGAGGTTCGCAAGCTCGTGCTGAACGTCGAAGAGATCTGGCACGACAACGGGCCGCGCCTGGCCGTTCCGTTGCTGCGCGGCAGCGTGGCCGCTGCGGTGAAGAACCCGTATGCCGGCGGCTACGTCGAGAACATCCAGCCGATGATGGAA
>Ga0209511_1001014_pt1 | contig 25886 bp, 23 predicted proteins | sample SSSSmetaG_FD_184141 | JGI IMG/M metagenome (GOLD analysis project Ga0209511, IMG submission 184141) | Glacier valley bacterial and archeal communities from Borup Fiord, Nunavut, Canada, to study Microbial Dark Matter (Phase II) - ​SSSS... | ecosystem: Environmental > Aquatic > Freshwater > Ice >... | reverse complement strand
CCTCAGCCGATCGTCTCATCTACTTCTAAAGCCACTCAACCCGCTAGTCCTTCAAGAACGACGTTTGTTCAACCTGCATCCTCAAAAGCGGCTGATAAGGCGAACCCGTTTGCGGTGCTTACCGATGCGGCTAAGTCAGTGATTGCTGGATTTAACAAGCCCAAGAAAAACGTAGAAACTTACGTTAGAAAAGATTTTCGCGACACAGCCCCGACTGCTGAAGCAGAAGACTTTGATGATGAAGAGGATCAGCCTAGTATGGGAGACTTGACTCCTCACACGATCGTCTCAGTGGATCAAAATGCGACATCTGACTCGACTATTTGTTCTGACGAGATTATGCAAGAAGAGATGGAGTTTGAAGCCAGTCGAGCCTCGGCAGCAACAACCCAGCCAGAGACAGAAGCGATTCAGCCGATCCATCCCAATCCCCCGACTTCTGATTTGGTCGAGGCAGCGATCGCCGATGCTGAAGAGAAGCATCTCCCTGCCCATCCTCCTGAGCCTGCTGGATCTGACGAATAAGAGTTGGCTCCGAGAGGGACTATTTGCTCGATCGGAGACATCGCCGACCCTGTGCTAACAAACGGGTCGCTTGTGGTAATGAACGGGTTGCCTGTGGTAACGAACGGGTCGCCTGTGGTAACGAACGAGCTGCCTGTGCTAACGAACGGGCTACCTTTCCTTGTGAATCCCGCAGTGTTGCTTACGACAGAGAATCCCGTCGTTACAAACGGGTTCCCGTTTCCTACCAACGGGCTAATTTTTTCAGTAAAGCCACTGATCGGCGCTACTGGTACGATCGTCGATTACACAATGTTGATTCCGTAAACTCGTAGGCTGTGGATCGCAGCTAACCCTTTTTCTAGCCAATTATTCGACTCATGTTCTTTAGCACCTGTGCCGCATTATAGAGTTCTCTTGATGACGCAAAAGGTGCAAATGTTCGAGAGATGGCGTACTGAGGATTTCCCGTCTGTACGAGTTTCACAAAGAAAATGTCATCTCCATTTGTCACCATTCCAAAAATGGGTTGCTGAGGATGCGGGTTTGCCATCATGTAAGCCAACGTTTGCGGCAAAGCGGTCGTTGCAGAAATGGTGGTTCGTTTTGACTCTAAAATCACAACCCAAAATCGATTCTGCATCGTCAAAATATCGATTCGTCCTCGCAACGGCTCGATTTCTTCTTCGTCTTGGTTAAGCACAAGCTCGATCGATGCCTCGCCTCGCATCTTAAATGGATAATCATAAAATCCTGTCATCTCAAGCAGTGGAGAACCCATCAACAAGGTCACGGTTCCCTCAGTGAGATCTCCATCTTGACGATGGTAAATAAATCTACGTCGAATCAAATCTAGAGAAGCCCTTTCAGCATCGGTTAAGGGCGGCAGGTTTTCGCACCATTCAGGGAAGAAATCCTCAGCTTCACTGCGTCTCAAGCCAAATCGAGTTTCAGCGTCAGCCACACTTCTAAAAACTTCTGTAATTGCTGTTTTTTCGACCATGTTTTGTAATAGTTCGTGATTATTTTCTATATCTGGGTAGAAATCTCGCGATCGCTGACCTCCGATCGTGACTTATTCTCCACGCTAGACTTGAAGCGGGTGAGATTCTCACGGATAATGGCTCAATGCAGAGAGGGTGTTGCCCCTTTGCTGATTTTCTATATTCTGACACTTGTGTATCATGGCGCTAACAGAACCCGGATCTTATAAAGACACCGTTAATTTGCCTAAAACCGATTTTGATATGCGGGCAAACGCAGTCAAGCGGGAACCCGAATTGCAGAAATTTTGGGCAGAGCAACAAATTTACGAGCAACTGTCTCAAAACAATCCTGGGGATCTGTTTATTTTGCATGACGGTCCTCCTTATGCAAATGGGGCGCTGCACATTGGTCACGCGCTGAACAAAATTCTCAAAGACACCATCAATAAATATCAACTGCTGCAAGGGCGAAAAGTCCGTTATGTAGCGGGATGGGATTGTCATGGGCTGCCGATCGAGCTTAAAGTTCTGCAAACGCTCAAACCAGAAGAACGCAAGCAGTTAACGCCCTTATCGCTGCGACAAAAAGCCAAGGAGTTTGCGCTTAATGCCGTAGAGAACCAGCTTCAAAGCTTCAAGCGATATGGGATCTGGGGCGATTGGGAGCATCCTTATCTGACGTTAACGCCGGATTATGAAGCAGCTCAAATCGGTGTGTTTGGGCAGATGGTGCTAAAAGGCTATATCTATCGCGGCTTAAAGCCTGTTCACTGGAGTCCGAGTTCTAAGACGGCGCTGGCAGAAGCCGAACTCGAATATCCTGAAGGGCACACGTCGCGGAGCATCTATGCTGCGTTTGAAGTGACAAGTTTGTCGAAAGAGTTGCAGATGCCGCTCGATCCCTTTTTGGGTGAGTTGGGCGTTGCGATTTGGACGACGACTCCCTGGACGATTCCGGCAAATTTAGGAGTCAGCGTCAATCCAGACTTGGTTTACGCCGTGGTGGAAGTCGGGGCGGATTTTCCCTCTAAGTTCAAATACCTGATCGTCGCCAAGGATCTCATCGGTCGCCTGTCAGATCTATTAGGAACGACTCTAACCGAGAAAGCCACAATGATGGGTCGGCTGCTCGAACACTGCACGTATCGGCATCCATTGTTCGATCGTCAAAGTGAGATCTTAATCGGCGGCGATTATGTCACGACTGATTCGGGAACGGGGTTAGTGCATACGGCTCCGGGTCACGGTCAAGAAGACTATCAGGTCGGACTGCGCTATGGGTTGCCGCTGCTTTCACCTGTGGATGATAACGGCGACTTCACCGAAGAAGCGGGACAGTTTGCAGGATTGAATGTGCTGGGAGAGGGCAACAGTACCGTAATTCAAGCATTAGCCGATGCGGGATCGCTGCTTAAAGAAGAACCCTACGTTCACAAATATCCCTACGATTGGCGGACGAAAAAACCGACGATCTTTAGAGCGACTGAACAGTGGTTTGCCTCCGTTGAAGGATTTCGGGATGCGGCATTAGCGGCGATCGCCAATGTCACCTGGATTCCGGCTCAAGGCGAAAACCGCATCACGCCAATGGTGGCAGAGCGATCGGACTGGTGCATTTCTCGTCAGCGCAGTTGGGGCGTGCCGATCCCCGTGTTTTATGACGAAGAGACGGGCGAACCTCTGCTCAACGAAGAGACGATCGCCTATGTGCAAGCGATCGTGGCAGAAAAAGGCTCAGATGCCTGGTGGGAACTGTCAGTTGGCGAACTTCTGCCAGAGCAATATCGGGGTCGCGCCTATCGCAAAGGCACCGACACGATGGATGTTTGGTTTGACTCTGGCTCGTCGTGGGCAGCCGTTCTTCAGCAGCGAGACGACCTTCGTTACCCGGCTGATCTCTATCTAGAAGGATCGGATCAGCATCGCGGCTGGTTCCAGTCCAGTTTGTTGACGAGCGTTGCAGTCAATGGCTATGCGCCCTATAAAACCGTCTTGACCCACGGCTTTACGCTAGATGAGCAAGGACGCAAGCAAAGTAAATCGTTAGGAAATGTCGTCGATCCGATGACTGTGATCGAAGGCGGCAAAAATCAGAAAGAAGAGCCACCTTACGGAGCCGACATTCTGCGCTTATGGGTTTCGTCGGTTGATTACACCAACGATGTGCCGATCGGCAAAACCATCCTCAAACAAATGGCGGACGTGTATCGCAAGATTCGCAACACGGCACGGTTTTTGTTAGGCAATCTACACGACTTTGATCCCGCTAAAGATGCCGTTCCCTATGAGCAATTGCCGGAACTCGATCGCTATATGCTGCATCGCATCACTGAAGTCTTTAAGGACGTTCAAGACGCGTTTGAAAGCTTTCAGTTCTTCCGCTTCTTTCAAGCGGTGCAGAACTTTTGTGCGGTTGACCTGTCTAACTTCTATCTCGATATCGCCAAAGATCGGCTGTATATCAGTGCGGCTGACTCGCTGCGTCGTCGGAGTTGTCAAACCGTGTTGGCGATCGCGGTTGAAAACCTGGCACGAGCGATCGCGCCTGTCTTATGCCACATGGCAGAAGATATCTGGCAAGCCATTCCTTATCCAACGCCCTATAAGTCAGTGTTTGAGGCAGGTTGGGTAAAGCTAGACAGCGAGTGGAACGCACCAGAACTCGCAGAAAAATGGGAAACGCTGCGGCAAGTGAGAGCGGAGGTCAACAAAGTTTTAGAAAAAGCACGAGCCGAAAAAGAAATTGGCTCCTCGCTGGAAGCGAAAGTTCTGCTATATGTGCCTGATGCTCAACTGCGACAAACCTTGGCGGCTCTCAATCCGTCAGACAGTTTGGCTAGTCGCAACGGCGTTGATGAGTTGCGCTATTTGTTTCTGACTTCGCAAGTTGAATTGATTGATTCACCCGATCGCTTATCTGGTCTAAAATACACCAGTTCATCAGAAACGCTGAGTGTCGGAGTCACCGATGCCGATGGGCAAAAGTGCGATCGTTGTTGGAACTATTCAACTCACGTCGGCGAATCCTACGACCACCCGCTGCTGTGTGAGCGTTGCATCCCAGTAGTGACCGCTTAGGAACGTAAATTAGAAAAAATCGGTAATTGCAGCGTTGGTTTGCCCTCACCCCCAGCCCCTCTCCCAGTTTGGGAGAGGGGAGCAAGAGTCCGGTTCCCCTTCTCCCAGCTTGGGAGAAGGGGTTAGGGGATGAGGGCAGATCTAGACATTCATAAATCCGCATTCCCTAGATCCAAAAAGAGGGGCGTATTTTTAGTACGCCCCTCTCGAATTTGGTCAGTCTAGCGTTCTAGTCGTGGTTTAGCGGACATAATCAGCCGAGACCCAACCGCTATTGGTTTGATACCAGCCGTTTGAGTAGCTGTAGGTGGGAATGCTTGCGCCATTGCCTAAGCTGCCCACAACGCCATATCCCATGCCTGGACCACTGCGGATATATAAACCACTGCCTGCAACAACAGTACGATAGCCGCCACCGCTACCGCCACCAGGATTGCCACCGCCGCCGCCACCACCTGCGCTTGTGTAAGACGACGAAATCCAACCGCCATTGACTCGATGCCAGCCACCCGAAGAGCCATAGGTGCTGACTCGTGCGCCATAGCCCAAACCACCAACCACGGCATAGCCTGTGCCCGGACCACTGCGGATGTTGACTCCGATCGGAGTTATGACCGTCACAACTCCAGTGGAACCTCCATTGCCAGGATTGCCACCGCCGCCACCGCCATAATTAGCACTCAGCCCTAATGCCGAAGCCGTTTGCGGTCCGACCACGCCATCAGTAGAGATTCGTTGGGAGCGCTGGAATAGAGAGACGATATATTCCGTCCGGCTCCCATAAACGCCATCGACTGCAAGATCATAACCACGACTGCTTAAAGCGCTCTGAACGGCAGACACCGACGATCCTCGGCTGCCCTGTGAGACGTATGCCATTGCATCGTGAGCACTTGCCAAGACTGAAATCGCGATCGCTAGACTAGCAACGCCAACCCAAGCAGAGCTAGGAACGCTCAAGCCGAGTTCTTTAAGCGATCGCAACACTGGTTGTGGACTCGGATCTTCAAAGTCAACCGCCAAATGAAGGTAAGCTAAATTTTCCATTGTTTTTTCTCTGGTAGTGATGTGGATCTGCTAACAGTCGAGTGCGATCGCAGCAGACGAGACCTGAACGAGCGTTTGAATAAAGAGAAAGGGCTAGAGATTAGAGAATAAGATTAACTGAGTTCGTCGATCGTCCTGATTTCATTTCTAAGGAAGCAGCACGTCGATGAGAGTCTTAGATCATAATATTCCTCAGGCAACATCAAGCAATCAGCCGCTAGAGGTAGCTACACTGAGAATCTCGGTGATTTCTCATAGTCCTAGTAGTTAGTATATTCGCGCTTTTCTTCCTGACAGTAAAGGGGAATTAGCAATTTCACCCATAGAAAGAAAGAATTTAATGGGCAGAAGTGTCTCATCCGCCATTTGGCTTAGATTCATCCTCTATCGCTCACTAGCTCATTTGAACGGTAGCCGAGACGGTATTAAGCAGCGCTTCTGACGGAGTGAACCCGACTGACAAGGCAACTCCATCACAGACAAAGAGAGGACGCTTGAGCAACATGGCATCTTGGGTAAACGCCTCGCTCCACTGTGCGTCTGTCCAAGTTTTTTTCTCATCTCCCAAAGCCCGATAAGACTGCCCAGAGGTATTTCGCATCGGCTTACTTCCAAGCGTCGTCACCCAGGCAGCAATCATAAATTGGGTTGGTGGATGATCTTTGGTATTGATGAACTCATAGTCAACGCCGTTTGCTTGCAGCCAGTGAAAGGCTTTCTTGCAGGTGCCGCAGGTCGGAATTCCGTAAACTTGAATCGCCATAACTTTGTCAATGAACAGTAGGGGTAAGTGTCCCATAGCGTGGGAATCGATCACAGCCGATCGAGCTAACCCAGTTGGCGACAGGTGCCGCGTCCCCACTGACCATCGATGCTAAACGACATTTCACTAAAGGGTTTTTGGTAGCGAGGTGCAAACCCGACGACGACCACATCTGCGTCTTTTGCTGCCCCTCGATAAATCGTTTGCCCCTGCTCATTCTTGCCGCTAAACGCAACACTGCCTTTAGACATGAGACGATCGGTTCCATTCTGCCGCAGCTCAAATGTGGTGAAGCCGCTCTCTTGGGTGTAGATAACGGTGAAATACATATTTCGGTTGTTGATGCCACCTGCGCAGGTCAGCCGAAAATCTGTACTCGAATCTCCTTTAGGTGGGCGAGGAGCGACTCCAGGATTGGCGGTAATGATCGTTCCGATCGCGGGTTCTTGAAAGACTGACTGTCCGTTTTGCAGCACGGTTAGCCTGCCGCCTGACTGCGTGTCAATCACATAAGTCGTGTTGCCATTGATAGCTCGATAGCCGCGCTTGGTTAGAGAAGCCGTCACCTGCACGTTGGTGTTGGGCTTGCCTTTTTCCTGCCCCGTATAGAAGATGCGTCCCTGAGCGCCTTTTTGACAGACATTCACGAAGTAGCTTGCCGTCTCAAATGCGACCAGGCGACGATTTTCTTGGCTGATCGTGGCACATGCGTCTAACCTCTCTCCGGTCGGGGTAGGCGAAATGGCAACCGTAGGTTGAATAGGCTTTTGGGAAGGGGTGACGATCGGAGACTTTTGCACCGTTGGCGAGGCAGAATTAAACGTGCCAGGAAACACGATAGGGGTTTGATAGCGTCCGCTACACGCTTGTAGAAGTAGGGTTATCGAGAGAATCGTCCTAGAGAGCAAGATACGCATAAGATTTCTTGGCAGATCAACCGTTCTGTATGCAAGAGCCTGAAGCCCTTTGTTAGACATCTTGTAGAAATGGTAACTCTGTTAAGCAGTCGTACAGAAATAAGCGAGCTACTAGGTTCAATCTATGTCCCAAATGTCAAATTACGCAGACAGTCGAACATAATGAGGGGCAGTGGTGCTCAAATCGTGGCAAGCTTGCAGTTCCTCCCACCTTGATTCATCATCGGCATCACAGCGAGACGATCGTCAGATCGATCTAACCTGACGCGAGCAACCGCAGTTGACTCAGGCTATCAAAGACTCGAAACTCGCCTTGAGCACCAAAAAATAAAAGGGCGATCGCTGAATCAAACTGCTGGGTTTGGGTAAACAGATGTCGCTCAAAACCGCCGGAGAACTGCGGATGTAAGTTTACAGCACGCCTTTAGAACTGGGGATTGTATGGGCACGACGCGGATCGACCTCGGCTGCCATGCGGAGCGATCGCGCAAATGCCTTAAACGTCGCTTCGATGATGTGATGTGAGTTAATGCCGTCTAACTGACGAATGTGCAGCGTCATCTGAGAATGATTGACGATCGCCACAAAAAACTCTCTCACCAACTGCGTGTCATACGTCCCGACTCGCTGCGTCGGAATCTCTAACCCATAGCTCAAATGGGGACGACCCGAAAAATCAAGAGTGACCTGCACGAGGGCTTCATCCAACGGGGCGACAAAGTGACCAAAGCGCACAATGCCTTTGCGATCGCCCAGTGCTTTCGCGAATGCCATGCCTAACGTGATGCCGACATCCTCGTTGGTGTGATGGTCATCGATTTCAATATCACCCGTCGCCTGCACCTCTAAATCGATCAAACCATGCGATGAGATTTGATGCAGCATATGATCGAGAAACGGAATCCCAGTTTTAGCGACGCAATGACCCGTCCCGTCTAAGTTGAGGCTGACTTGCACATCGGTTTCGCCTGTTTTGCGAGTCACCGAAGCGGTGCGATTGACAAGACAAGGGCTGGTCGCAACTTGAAGACGATCGCTGGTCTGCATAGGAGTCATTGAGTCAAAAGAGATTCTTCTATTATCTGTGCAATCGCCGCGGTAAGAGCGAGTCGCCTAAAAGAAAGCGCGCAATGGTTGCGGGAGTCAACTTTCTTCTGCAATCTCACATTCGCTTAAAGCTTGAAGCGCTTTCTGTAAATCACCAGTCAACTGTCGGGCAGCAAGCTTAGAAGACCCCGAACTGTAATCAGCAACGTTAAGCGGAGCGCCAATGCAAATCTTAACGGCTGACCGCCAGGGCACTGAAGGGCAACTATAGGAAATACTAATGGGCACAATCTGAATTCCTAGATTTGCCTGACTTGCTTCTGATTGCAGCGCGAGACGGGCAAGACCGGGCTGTAGCCGATTGAGTTGGCACGATCGATTTACCTGCAAATCTCCCCCTTCAGGAAAGATCACCAACACCTCTCGGTTTTGCAGCAGCTCAACGCTGTGGCGCAGACTCGCGATCGCGGGATGTTGGGTGTCGATCGAAAACCCTCCTAACCGTCTGATAAACCAACCCTGAAGTCCCGTCATTTCGTCTGCGCTGACCATGAATCGCAGTATCCGTCCTGTGATATCTTGACCTGCGATATAGGGAATCATGAAGGCATCCCACCGCGATCGATGAGTCGGGGCTAAAATCACGGGACCTGCTGTGGGTAGGTGCTCTCGACCCAATACCTCAATGCCTCGAAAATAGAACGGGAGCAAGCCATAGCGCCCGATCGGGTAGACCAGAGACGCTAGCCAGGGAGAGAGACGAGAATTCACAGAATCGGTCTTTGCGCTCATTGTAGAAGCTGAAGCATCTCGATCTAGACTCCTATTTTGCTTGATCATCGGACGATATTCATCAGCCTGATGAGGGTCTGGTTGCGACACAAGGTCAGCAACCTCTGGATGGGCGACAGGACTGTCACAATCAGAAGAATTTGTCGGAGTCATGGAATTGATCGAAATCATAGTCGCAATAGGAAACAAAATAGAGGCTTCGTAAAGCGGGTGAATGCGTCCTTCAGTTTTCAACGTAATGGGTTTTGTAAGTCTTGGGCTTTCTCAAAGGACACTTCTGCGGGTGTCTGTTCTATATTTTGACGATCGTTTCTCATTCCTCATGATCTGCGATCGATAGTATGTTATCAAAAGTGAACCACGCTCTGAGATTTTTTCTCACCCGTTCATAATTCCGGTCGTCTGTCGCGGCTTCCATGCCTCAAGATGCCTAAATCTATCAAATTCTCTGCCTCTTTTTGTAAATCTACGTTTACGATAGATTGCGATCGTGAACGCGAAAATACCGCTTTTCTAGAATACGCTTAGCATATAAGCAGTTGCGACCCCTGTTCTTCTGAGCCGTTAAACCGTCAGAAGTTAAAGCAAGCGAGTGTGTTCTGACCTGATAACCCTAGCGATAGTTTAACGCTTGGTTCTTCTGGTGCTCCGCGTTCTACTTTTGATTCATCCAATGTGTTTGTTAACCGATTACAGGTGCGTTACCCTTACGATAAATTTCCTAAAGATTTGATGTTTCAAAAAACCTCGAATCGTGATTCATTTCAGGGGCGGTTTGTGTTGCATTATCCGTTTATGGGCAGATGAAAGGTTTGGCAAGAGACCGCTGCGTTAGTGAGCGGACAACATGCCCAAACTCTCGTACGGCTGACAGGTTGGAAAATTCAAAACCTTCGTAAAAAGACTCCCCAGATTCAAGGTCAAACGCTTTGGGCGTTCTACCCATTCTGAAATGGTCTCAACTAAGGTTTTAATAGAGCAGCATCGGCATTTTGTTATTATGCTGTGAGAGATTGGGCACTCTGAATTCAGTGTTCTTGATATTTTCTTAGAACAAATTTATGCAGCACCCGCAAGATGGACAGGCAATTCTGACTCAGGAAGTCCTTTTGCATCGCATCACGACTCGAATTCGGCAATCGCTTGAGTTACAAGAGATTTTAAGCACAACCGTGGCAGAAGTCCGATCGTATTTAGGCGCCCATCGCGTCAAGATTTACCAGTTCAGCCCCGACGCTCATGGAATCGTCATTGCAGAATCTATCCAAGACGATCGCCTCCCATCTTTGCTGGGGTTAAACTTTCCCGCTGATGATATTCCCCCTTCTGCACGAGAGTTGTATGTACGGGCACGACAGCGATCGGTGGTTAATCTTACCTCGCACGAGATTGGCATCAGCTCGCTCAACTGCCCAGAAACTGGGAATCTGCTCGAATCGCAAGATATTCGCTATCGTCCCGTTGATCCGTGCCATGTCGAATATCTGACGGCAATGGGCGTAAAGTCTTCAGTCGTAGTGCCGATCGTGCCAGAGATCCGCGAAACGGGCAGACATCAGCCCCCGTCTCTCGGCTCGTCGGCTCAGTTGTGGGGTTTGTTGGTGTCTCATCACGCCGATCCTCGCGTCGTCACTGAAGAAGAACTGCAATTCATTCAGGCAGTGGTCGATCAGGTGTCAGTGGCGATCGCCCAATCGATCCTTCTTAAGCAGGTGCGTGAACAGGCGCAGCAACAGGCGCTTATTAACCAAGTCACTGCCCTACTTTACACCAGTCCTACGGTTCAACTGCAAGCCGCGCTAGAAGAAGCGGTGTCTGCGTTTCAGGGTGCGAGCGGTCGGCTCTATTTGCTGCCTGACAGCGATCAGATTAGCGAACTCTACACCTGTGGAGAGCAACCGAGACACCTGGAAGGGAATCGTGCGATCGAAGAAAACCGCCTCTGGCATCAGTATTTGTTCTCAGTGATCAATCACCAACCTGACGGCACCAAACCTTGGTCAGTTGAATGGATGCGATCGATCTACAATCTGAAAGAACCGCCGCAGGACTTCTCCTCAGACTTTAATGGGTGGGTCATTAATGACCTTTATAAAGAACCTCTGCTGCGGACACTTGCCCCTTATTTTCAAAACACTCAAATTCGCGGCTTGATGATTATCCCGCTTCGCTATGGGGCAGAGGTGCTGGGCTGTTTGACCCTTTGCCGCAACGAAGTCAATACCGAAATTCTTTGGGCAGGCAGTCACGACCCCGATACCCGCCAACTGATGGCGCGTCAGTCATTTGAGACCTGGCAACAGCTTAAAACGGGGCAAGCTCAACCCTGGACAGAGGGCGGAACAAAGTTAGCACAAGCGCTGGGGGAGCGATTCTCGAATGCAGTCAAGCAATATCGGCTAAATCAACAAGTGCAAGCGCTCAATAGCAATTTAGAGCAGCAGGTGCAAACCCGCACTCAAGAACTCCAGCAGTCAAACACGAAACTGCACAAATCAACCGCAGAGTTACAACAGGCATTCGATCGACAGCAGACCCTATCAAAAATCATCACTAGGATTCGAGAATCACTGGAACTGGATATGATTTTTAGAGCCATCGCAACCGAAGTTCGGCAGGTGCTTGATGCCGATCGAGTGGTCGTTTATCGCTTCTATTCGGAAACCGACTGTCAAGGAGGAGAAACCGTTGCCGAAGATGTGCTGCCTGAGTTCTCAACCACTCTGAATGTCGAAATTGCCGATCGCTGCAATTCAGAAGGGTTCCTTCGCAACTATCGCCAGGGGATGATTCATGTGGTTCCTGATGTCTATAAATCTGGATGCGATGAGTGTTATCTTCAAATGCTGGAGCAGTTTCAGGTCAAAGCCAATCTTGTTTTGCCCTTATTTAGGCAAGACCATCTCTGGGGCTTGTTGTGCATTCACCAATGTCGAGAAAGCCGACACTGGCAACCCTCTGAAATAGAATTCATCGTTCAAATTAGCCAACAGTTAGGCATTGCATTGCAACATGCGACGTTGCTCAACCAATATCGGGATCAAGCCCAAAATTTGTCAACCGCCCTCGACTATCTCAAGCACACTCAAAGCCTTCTCATTCAGAGCGAAAAGATGTCTAGCTTAGGACAGCTTGTGGCAGGCATTGCTCACGAGATTAATAATCCTGTGAATTTCATCTACGGCAATCTGACCTACATGGGTGAATACCTGAATAATGTATTGGAGTTGTTGTACCTCTATCAAGAAGACTATCCTGAGCCGCCCGAAGCGATTCGTCAACAAGCTGAAGCGACTGATTTAGACTTTGTAGTGAAGGATTTGCCGAGGCTATTTTCCTCCTTAAAGGTTGGTGCTGAGCGGATTCGCGAGATTGTCCTTTCGTTGCGAAATTTTTCTCGATTAGATCAGGCAGAAGTTAAGTTTGTCAACATCCATGAAGGAATTGACAGCACTTTGATGATCTTGCAGCACCGCACAAAAGCGAGTTCAGGACGTGGCGAAATTGAGATTTTGAAACACTATGGTGAGTTGCCGTTGGTCGAGTGCTTTGCAGGTCAACTAAACCAGGTGTTGATGAATCTCATCGCTAACGCGATCGACACTATTCAAGACCAGCACGATCGTCAAATTGCATCGGGCTTAGCACCCACTCCCGGAGTGATTACGCTTGCAACTCAACAGACTAACGATGATTGGATACAAATCTCCGTCAAAGACACGGGGTGCGGCATCTTAGATGACGTGAAGCCAAAAATCTTTGATCCATTCTTCACCACAAAACCCATCGGAAGCGGTACAGGTTTGGGGTTGTCAATTAGCTACCAAATTATTGAAAAACACAGTGGCAAACTGTGGTGTCAATCTCAACTAGAGGAGGGTTCAGAGTTTGTAATTGAGATCCCGATTAAGCAAGTGATGCCAGCTCAGACACTGAGCAAACCATCAACCGTTTGACCGCGACCCAATGTTCACGATCGTGCGAACCCGTAAAGACGTTTCGGTGAAACGTCTTTACGGCACCGGGTAGACCTGTCATCTAAACCTCACGGCGTTTAGTCATTGTCCCAAGTTTCGTGGCTCATCAGATCGCCGATGCGATCGCGCAGCAAAAAGTCGGCTTTTTCTAATTCACACTCCATACAAACCCATTCACGGGAGGGAATGTGCTTGCAGAGGCTGTAGATTGGCTGCTGACGGTTGACCACTCCTTTGTCTACGAGTTGGCGAACCTCGTCTTGAATCATGGTTAGAGAGTATTGAGCTAGCTGAACCATTATCTCTCCGGTAAATAATGAAGTGAACAGTGTCAAAACTTAAGCGCTGGTAAAAACTGTTTTCCCTATGTCTGCTACAACCGCGCTTTGTAGTGTCTTATACGGAAGAGCCTCTATTTTCAGGGCAAACACTCTTTGATTATATTAAGAAGTGTCACGGATGTCATCAAAGTCTGACTTTATAGGGCAAGTCGCAGACTTCTACAATTTAAACAACCGTCTTCGCGTTGCTAAGTCGATCGCGAGTTGAATAGCTGCCTTAAAACTGGTCGCGTCCGCCATTCCCTTTCCAGCGATGTCAAACGCTGTGCCGTGATCAGGAGATGTGCGAACAAACGGAAGCCCGATCGAGGTGTTGACCGCCCGATCAAATGCCATCAGTTTAACAGGAATTAGTCCTTGATCGTGGTAAAGCGCTAAATAACCATCGTGAGCGACCATAGGCGAATTTGCCCCATGCCAAGCCTGTCCCGGCTTTACCCAGAGCGTGTCGGGTGGAATCAGTCCGTCGAGTTGAGCTTGAGGAAACCGATCGCGCATCTGCTCTAACCAGTCAAACAGCCAATCGTGTTCTTCGCGTCCGAGTTGCCCTTGTTCGCCACTGTGAGGATTTAAACCTGCGATCGCGATTTGGGGCTGTTCGATCCCAAATTCTTGCTGCAACGTCTCAATCAGGAGTTCGAGCTTGAGCGTCATTAACTCTGGAGTCAGCGCATCCGCCACGTCTCGCAAAGGAATGTGCGTCGTTGCCAACAGAGTTCGCAATATCCAACCCGTGTAGGGCGATCGTGCCACAAACAACATCCCAAATCGCTTGACCCCAGCTTTGTCTGCCAATAGCTCAGTTTGTCCTGGATAGGAATGTCCGGCTGCTTTCCAGGCAGATTTAGCGATCGGAGCCGTTACAATTGCCTCAAATTTTCCAGCCAGCGTGTGAGCGATCGCGGCTTCTAAATACCGAAAACTTGCCTCTCCACTGGCGGCGTTGCCGACTCCTAAACAAATCTGCTGCTCCAAATCTGAATCTAGCTGGATGTCTAGAACATTGAGTTGACTCGGATTTACCAAATCGCAGATTGGAGACAGGCGACGATAAATCTGCTGAAGCTGAGACTGACTTCCGACGATCGTCACGTCTGCGCCTTCAGTCACCGTCGTATCAGACAACGCCTTCAAAATCACTTCTGCCCCAATTCCCGCCGGGTCTCCTATTGGGATCACCAAACGAACACGATTCATAGACTAGACCTCCCGCACGAATACTCTGCTCTCACCCTAGCCTTCTCCTCAAGGAGAGCGAACAAGAGGTTCCAGCTCTCTTCTCCCTGGGGATGAGGGCTGTCCAGATTCACGCAGGAGGTCTAGTCAAAAAGCTTTTTGCAAAAAACCCGCTACTGAATTGGTTTACAATGCTCTGTGCAGGTTCACACAGACTCACTCAGTGAATGCGCCTGTTTACAACACTGGGGTCAGACCGATCGACCCACAAAATTCATGTTAGGAGGATTCGATCAATGTCTGGAGAGATGTTCAACGCTGCTATTCTAGCGTTTACCCTGATTCCGGTAGGGTTAGCCTTGGGGTTCTTGCTGCTTAAAATTCAGGGCGGCGAAGAGTAAAAAATAACGACGTGAGGAAAAGGGGAAAGTTGAGAAATTCTGCTTTGACCCTTTATCCTTCAGTCTTCTGACTCGTCTAGATGGTCGGCAACTTCTCGATAAAGATTGAACACATGGTTGTCTTTGAGCGAATAGAAAACGTTGCGTCCCTGTTTACGGTAGCCAACTAGACGCATGGCTCTCAGCGATCGCAACTGATGAGATACGGCTGACTCGCTCATTTTGACGACCGCAGCGAGGTCACATACACAGAGTTCTTGAGATGCCAACGCCGAGAGAATCCTCAGCCGATTAGCATCTCCTAACAGCGCAAAAAACTCCGCCATTCGTTGCGATTTTTCAACGCTGATCAGATTCTGATGAAGCTGACGCACCTGACTCAGATCAACAGGATGCTGAACGGTGCAGTTTAACTCATCTGGAGTCTGAAGCCGATCGCCCTCAAGGGCGGCTGTGGAGACAGAATTTGGTTGACTCATAAAAGTTTGTAACGCTAGATTCAATCAGTCAGCACAAAGACTGCTTTCAGGGTAGCTTAATAGATCCCAAAGCATCACATATTCTGGAGATTAGTGGGTACTTCAACCCAGTTTCTTTAAGGAGAGTATCATCCCCCACTTTCAATCGGTTACGATTGTAACGGCTCTTCTGAAAATCTCATCTGATTGGGGAAGTTTCTCCGTTTGGTCAAATCTTCTGATAGAATCTGACAAAAAGTTAACAATTCGTCACGAATTCTCATGAGCTTATTAATTGTGGGTGCCACTGGCACTTTAGGAAGACAGGTGACTCGTCGCGCCTTAGATGAAGGGTACGAGGTGCGATGTTTGGTTCGGAGTCTCAAAAAAGCTGCCTTTTTGAAGGAGTGGGGCGCAGAGTTAGTAACGGGCGATATCTGTAAGCCTGAAACCCTTCCTTTTGTGCTAGAAGGGGTGACGGCGATTATCGATGCGGCAACCGCCCGCGCCACCGATTCTCTGAGCATTCGACAAGTAGACTGGGACGGGAAAAATAATCTTATTCAGGCGGCAAAAACGGCTGGGGTCGATCGCTATATTTTCTTCTCTATTTTGGATGCTGAAAAGTTTCCCAAAGTCCCGCTGATGGAGATTAAAGCCTGTACTGAGAAACTCTTAGCCGAGTCGGGGCTAAACTACACGATTCTGCGTCCGTGTGGATTTTTGCAAGGCTTGATTGGTCAATATGCGATTCCGATTTTAGAGTCGCAGGCGGTTTGGGTGATGGGCGAAACGTCTGCGATCGCCTATATGGATACGCAAGATATTGCAAAGTTTGCCGTGCAGGCGCTCAAAGTGCCTGACACTGAGAAGCAGTCGTTTCCAGTCGTTGGGTCGAGAGCCTGGGGTGCTTATGAAATCATTCGCTTGTGTGAGCGGCTATCGGGTAAGCAATCTAGAGTGTCTCGCATTCCGCTTGGGCTATTGCGCGCCTTTGCTAGTGTTACCCGCTTCTTTCAGTGGACTTGGAACATCGCCGATCGCTTAACTTTCACCGAAGTGGTGGCTACAGGCAAGCCTCTAGACGCTCCGATGGAGGATGTCTATAAAACGTTTGGGCTAGACCCAAAAGATATGACGACTCTAGAAGTTTATATGCAAGACTACTTCGGTCGAATTCTGAAGAAACTAAAAGAAGTCGAGGTCGCGCAAGCTCAAATCAAGAAGAAGAAAAAGCCGACTGCCAAAGATGGCAAAATCTACCCCCGGTTTTGAGGCGTTGAGATGAGGTTTGGAAGCAATCCAAATCTCATTAAATGCTATATTTCCAACTATTCGGTTCCCTGCTGTGATACGGACTCTTGCGCGTGCCTAAAGCTGGCATCATTTATAACGACGACAAACCGATCGCGTGTCAAACGGCTGAGGAGCTAAAAGACACTCTGATTTCGCGTGGCTGGGAGGTAGCTCTTGCGACAGGAGCCGGAGGAATTTTGGGCTACTCCCGTCCGGGAAGCCCCGTTTGTCATACGCCCATCGATCGCTTGTCTCCACCAGGGTTTGATGAAGCGATGAGCTTTGCTGTAGTTTTGGGAGGCGATGGCACTGTTTTATCTGCATTTCGGCAGGTGGCTCCCTGCAACGTGCCGCTTTTGGCAGTCAACACGGGGCACATGGGTTTTCTCACCGAGACCTTATTAGAGCAGTTGCCGTCGGCGATCGACGCTGTTTTAGCAGGGCATTATAAAGTCGAAGAGCGCACCATGCTTCAGGTGCAGGTCTTTCGAGAAGAGACCGTTTTGTGGGAAGCGCTCTGTCTAAACGAGATGGTGCTGCATCGAGAACCGCTCACCAGCATGTGCCACTTTGAAGTTGAGATTGGCAAACACACGCGTGTAGACATTGCAGCAGACGGCATTATTTTATCTACCCCAACTGGCTCGACCGCCTATTCTCTCTCGGCTGGAGGACCGGTGATTACGCCCGGAGTTCCGGTGATGATTTTGGTGCCGATTTGTCCTCACTCTCTCGCGTCGCGGGCGCTGGTATTTGCCAACAGTGAGCCTGTGACGATTTTTCCGGCGAATCCAAACCGTTTGGTGATGACCGCCGACGGCAATGCAGGCTGCTATGTGTCTCAAGATGATTGTGTGCGCGTGCAGCGATCGCCCTATCTAGCTCGTTTTGTGCGTCTCCGTCCCCCAGAGTTTTTTCACCTACTGCGCGAAAAACTGGGATGGGGCTTGCCTCACGTTGCAAAACCGACTTAAGCCACCAACTATCGCCAGACGTGCTACAACAGTGCTGAGGTCAAAATCCTTCATTCCCAGGTTTTATGAGTATTGCGACCTTTGATCACAGCCCTTGCGTTCTGATTGTAGAAACCGACGAAACCCTTGCTCACAGCGTGAGTTTAGACCTGCAAGAGTCTGGATATGACACGATCGTGGCTCACGATGCAGTGAGTGGCTTACGTCAAGCAGCCGAGCGACACCCGGCTTTAATTGTGGTCGATCGCATGATGCCTGGAGAATCAGGGCTGTCATTTTGCAACCATTTGCGCGGAGCCGGGATGCGAACGCCTGTTTTGCTGTTGATGGCACGAGATGCAGTAGACGATCGGGTTGCTTGCTTAGAAGCGGGAGCCGATGACTATTTTCTCAAGCCCTATCGCAGCGACGACTTTCTAAAGCTAGTCAAGCTCTATCTCAAAGTTGACGCTCCGAGCGCAGAGCAGTTGAGATTTGGAGATTTAGTGTTAGATCTTTCGACCCGCCAAGCGCTGCGAAATGGACGGGCGATCGATCTGACGATGAAAGAATTCGAGTTGCTCAAATGCTTAATGGAGCATCCGCGTGAGGTGCTAACTCGTGAGCAAATTTTAGAAAGCGTTTGGGGCTATGATTTTATTGGCGAATCCAATGTGATTGAAGTCTACATTCGCTATTTGCGTTTGAAGATTGAAGATGAGGGCGAGAAGCGATTGATTCAGACGGTGCGGGGTGTCGGGTATGTGATGCGTGAAGCGTAAAGGATCGACCAGAGTGTTAGATAGCCTCGTTAAGTCTTTTTCAAGTCGTCGCGGTCGATGGATGGGTCTAGGACTAGGGCTTTTGCTGATGGGCTGTTCTCCTTCACCTAGCTCTCAGGCTGCGTCTCAGTCGTTGCCCACGATTCAAGCCAGCACCGATTTGGGACAGAGTTTGCCAATCACGGCTCAAGCCACGATCTCAGGGCGGATCATTCAGTTAGAGGTCGCCAAAACTCCGCAAGAGCAGGAAGTTGGCTTGATGGGTCGCACGAGTTTAGGTGACGATCGGGGAATGCTGTTTGTCTTCAGCCCTGCAAGACCGACCCAGTTTTGGATGAAAAACACGTTGATCAACCTGGATATGGTTTTTCTCAACAAGGGAGTTGTTAAGTCGATCGCTGTGAATGTGCCGCCCTGCACGGCTGATCCCTGTCCGACCTATGGTTCGACTCGCGATACGATCGACCAGGTAATTGAGCTACGCGGCGGTCGGTCAGCAGATTTAGGCTTAAAGGTGGGCGATCGAGTTTCCGTTCAGTTTCTCAAGCCAAACAGAGCGACGCAGAATTGATCGCTGAAGGTGTGTTTTCTTTTGCCCTCGGCTACGTCGAGTCAATATTGATATTTATCAGTGGTGTGTCTTTGGGTAGATTCGCTATTTTTTAAGCTTCCATACGGGCTAGTGACGTTGCAGCAATTCGACCAAATTGATGATTGGCTAGAATCTGCCAAAGGTTAGACCCTATTAGCGCTGCATTCAGAGTTTAATCAGGCGGAGGTTTTGTTGAGTTGCGATCGTGAACATTTTATTCCTCGATCAGAGTGGCAAACTGGGAGGAGCAGAGCTAGCGTTACTCGACGTTGTAAAAGACTATCCAAACGCTTTACTCGGTCTCTTTGAAGAGGGTCGATTTAGAGAATTAGCAGAACAAAATCACGTTTCTGTTAAAGTCTTGAGTCATCAAGCGATCGCGATTCGCAAAGAAAGCGGTTGGCTCGCAGGGTTGAGCAGTTTGGGGCAACTGATTCCATTAATTGCGACGGTGACGCGACTCAGCCGCGGCTATGACTTAATCTATGCCAACACTCCAAAGGCTTTAGTAGTGGGGGCGATAGCAAGTTTAATGAGTCGTCGCCCTCTCGTCTTTCACCTTCACGACATTCTTTCTCCAGACCACTTTAGCTCCGCTAATCGTCGGCTGCTCGTGGGGCTATCTAATCAGTTTGCGTCGTTGGTGATTGCGGTCTCTCAAGCCAGCCTAAAGTCATTTATTGAGGCGGGAGGTCGTCCTGAACTTGGAGCGATGGTTTACGGCGGCTTTCAGCCTGAAGACTATTGCGACGATCACTCCAGTCAAACCCTTCAAACCACGGCGCACCAACTTCGGGCTAGTTTGGGACTTCAAAATCGCTTCATAATCGGGCACTTTAGCCGCCTCTCTCCCTGGAAAGGTCAGCACGTTCTCATTGATGCGCTGGCTCAATGTTTGCCTGACACGATCGCCGTTTTTGTCGGGGATGCCTTGTTTGGTGAACAGGCTTACGAGCAAGAACTGCACGCGCAGGTCGATCGCTTGGGCTTGAACGATCGGGTTCACTTTTTGGGGTTTCGATCGGACGTGGTGCCGTTGATGACGATGTGTGATGTGATTGCTCACACGTCTACTGCCGCCGAGCCATTTGGACGAGTGATTGTCGAAGCGATGCTGTGTGAGAAGCCAGTCATTGCGGCTCAAGAAGGGGGGGCTCTAGAGATTGTTGAATCGGGTGTGAGTGGCTGGTTGGTGCCTCCGGGCGACGCTGATCAACTGGCAAAGACGATTCATCACTGTCGAGATCACTGGGAGGAAGCGCTGGCGATCGCGAAACGGGGACAAGAGCAAGCAAAGCGGCGGTTTGATCTCACAGCGACTCGGCAACAGATTCATCAACTCTTAGAACAAGTGATTAGAGCGCGATCCTAGCAACTAAATCGACCGAGCAAACCGAAGCTGTAGCCTAATGGATAGGTGCCGCGATCGCAGAAACTCTAATAGCACTCTCACTTCAGAGGGAGGTAAATTCCTCTATCTCAGGCGATTCTCATTAGATTGGCGTAACTCATCGGTATATGATCCCGAACAACACTTCTGTAAGCATATTTTTGCCCGCTTTGGCTGGAGGCGGTGCTGAAAGAGCCATGTTACATCTAGCACAAGGATTTGCCGATCGGGGTCTCAAAACAGACTTGGTGCTCGCAGAAGCCGAAGGAGACTATCTCAATCAGGTTCCAGCAAATATCAGAATTGTAGATTTGCAGTCTAAATTTCCGGTAGTGTTGTCAAAAACAATGGCATTGCAGCGCCATTTGCAGCGAGAACAACCCACTGTTTTATTTTCAGCGTTAGACATCGCTGGCTCTTCTTTGTGGGCAAAGTGGAGTGCACGAGTGCCTACGCGGGTCGTGATGTGCATCCAAACTTATTTATCTGGACAGTTTCAGGAGCATCAACCCAACACAATGGGAAAACTCCGACCCAAGTTAGTCAAGTGGCTTTATCCCAAATCAGATGAACTGGTGGCTGCGTCACGGGGCACTGCTGAAGATTTGGCATCTATCACATCCCTTCCCTTAGAGCGGATTCGGGTGATTTATAATCCGGTGGTTACGCCTGAAGTTTTAGCAAAAAGCCGAGAGCCGATCGAGCATCCCTGGTTTTTGACAGGAGAACCTCCGGTAGTTTTAGGGGTGGGGCGGTTAGTGGGTCAAAAAGATTTTTTCACGCTGATCAAAGCGTTTGCACAGGTGCGGCAACAGCGTCCGGCTCGATTGATGATTTTAGGCGAAGGTGAGCAACGGTCTCAGTTAGAGACGCTGATTCGTGAACTGAACTTAGACGCGGATGTATCACTGCCAGGGTTTGTAGAAAACCCCTACGCGTATATGGCGAACGCCTCGGTGTTTGCGCTTTCGTCTAAGTTTGAGGGATTTGGCAACGTGGTGGCTGAAGCGATGGCAACCGGAACCCCGATCGTCTCGACTGATTGCCCTAGCGGACCTGCGGAAATTCTCGACAACGGCACTTATGGCAAATTAGTTCCGATCGCTGACCCCTCTGCTCTCGCGAACGCCATTCTAGAAACGCTCAACAATTCCGTCAGTCAGGATGTTTTGAGGCGGCGATCGCTAGAATTTTCGACCGATCGAGTCGTCGATCAGTATATGGACGTTTTAGAGAGAATGACCCAACTCAACTAATGCGAATCCTTCACGTTCTCAACCACATTCAAAAGATTGGCAATGGCATCGTCAATGTGGCGATCGATTTAGCGTGTCTACAGGCTCAAGCGGGTCACGATGTCGCGGTCGCGTCGGGCGGCGGCGAATTTGAGGCGTTGCTGGCTGACTATGATGTCAGGCATTTTGAATTTGATCAGAGCCGTAAACCGATCGCTTTGATCAAAGCCATTGGACGATTTCAGGCGATCGTCCAGTCTTTTCAGCCGGACATCGTGCATACTCACATGATGACCGGGGTGGTTTTGGCAAAACTTCTCAAAGGCAACGCTGACTATACGATCGTGTCTACCGTTCACAATGAGTTTCAGCGCAGCGCAATCTTGATGGGAGTCGCCGATCGGGTCATTGCTATCAGCCAAGCCGTCGCGGTGTCAATGCAGCAGCGAGGAGTTCCGTCTGACAAACTGCGAGTCGTTTCTAATGGCACGTTAGGCAGTCCTCGCAGTCGCCCTTTGGCAGAGGTTGAGCCGCTCCCGCTCCATCGTCCAGCGATCACCACTGTTGCCGGAATGTTTCACCGCAAGGGCATTATGACGCTGATCGATGCGTTCACCGAGTTGTCTAACCATCTGACTCCGCCTGTTCACCTTTATTTAGTAGGCGATGGCGACGATCGAGCAGAATTTGAGCGATATGCCCAAAAAAGTCCGGTGAGCGATCGCATTCATTTTGAAGGCTTTCAGCCAGAGCCGCAGCGCTACTTGTTGGCGACAGATATCTTTGTGCTAGCATCCGAGCGAGAACCATTTGGGCTGGTGCTATCAGAAGCGCGAGAAGCCGGATGCGCGATCGTTGCCACCCAGGTAGACGGCATTCCTGAAGTGTTGGAGAACGGAAAAGTCGGGCTTTTAGTGCCACCCAAAGACGCGGCTGCTTTGGCAAACGCCTTGACGCAATTGCTGTCTGACCCAGCGCAACTGCAAATCTGGAAAGAACGGGCAACTGACAATTTAGGGTGGTTAGCCGTGAAGCGAGTGCATCAGGAAACTGTCGAAGTTTATCACGATGCAATTCAGGAGAATTTGCGAGGCGAATCGCTGACAGTGCCCGAACGGTAGGAGGATTTCAAGAATGAATCGTCAACTTTCTAAACCCATGAATCGGTGGACTCGATCGAGCTTCTTAATCGCATTGTCTAGCGTGATGGCATTTCCAGCGATCGCTCAGACTCTGCGAGCGAATCCTGCGGTTTTGCGTCCTGCTGCAAGTCCCATATCGGTAGACCAAGGCTATCTGCTGGGAGCGGGCGATAAAATTAAGCTCGATATTTTTAGCGTGCCAGAATATAGCGGCGATTATCAGGTGCTTGCCGACGGGACGCTCAATTTGCCGCTTGCAGGCAGCGTCACCGTGCAGGATCTGAGCCTGAAAGATGCATCGGCAGCAATTTCTAGAAAGTTGAGCGAATGGTTGACGCGCCCGATCGTCACCGTCAGCCTACTCGCCTCTCGCCCGATTAATGTCGCCGTGTCAGGTGAAGTGACGCGTCCCGGCTCCTACACAACCACGCTGACTGAGGGAGGCATTCCCACGTTGACCAAAATGCTCCAACTCGCAGGGGGCATCAGCCAATCAGCCGATTTGCAGCGAGTGCAGGTCGTGCGTCGATCGGGCAGAGGCGGCACCCAAACGCGCACCGTCGATTTACGGCAACTGCTTCGCACCGGAGATATCAGTCAAGATCTCCCCTTGCGCGACGGAGATAGCATTGTTGTCCCCGCAGCCACCGCTGTGAATGTGGATGATGCAAACCTGATTGCCTCGTCGAGCCTTGCAGTTAGCACCGATCAGCCCTTGAGAATTATTGTGGCAGGTGAGGTCAATCGTCCCGGACCTCACAGCATTCAAAGTGAAGCGGTTCCTCAAGCCCAAATCGGCGGCACGGCTCCAACCGTGGGGAACAAAGTGCAGGTGCCCACAGTGACACGAGCATTGCAGATCGCGGGAGGAATCACCCAATCTGCTAACATTCGAGACATTGAAGTGCGACGAAGAACCAACGCTGGGTCAGAGCAGGTGTTAAAAGTCAACTTGTTTGAACTGCTTCAGGCGGGTGATTCGCGTCAAGATGTGCCGTTGCAGGAGGGCGATCGCGTCATCGTTCCAACCGCCACCACGCTTTCTCCAGCCGATGCTGCCATTCTTGCTCGCGCCAGTTTCTCACCCGACTCGATCGCGGTGAATGTTGTCGGAGAAGTCGCCAAACCCGGACTCGTGCAGCTTCCGCCGAACACAACGCTCAATCAGGCACTATTAGCGGCAGGCGGGTTTAATGCTCGTGCGAAAAAGCGGGAGGTGAGCTTCCTGCGTCTCAACCCTAATGGGACGGTCGATCGTCGCGATATCGCGATTAACTTTAATCAAGGCATCAACGAGCAGAGCAATCCGCCGCTGCGAAACAACGATACGATCGTCGTGGGCAAGTCAGGGCTTGCGGGCATTGGAGATACATTAGGAACCATCTTCGCCCCTCTGTCAGGCTTCTTAGGAATCTTCAACATTTTCCGCTAGTCACTGGCTCAAATCTTGGATTCATTCGGCGCAGATCTATTGCTAAATCGGTGATAAGGGGGATGTCTGCGCTACGATCTTTCTAGACACTGAGCCGATCGTTGAGCGCCCAAACCCTAACATTGATAAACAAAACTTATATCAACCATTTGTCTATTCTGTTAAATCAGTCTTTACGTCCTGACCCTTTTACCCAGTTCCGACTACACTCTGTAAAATTGAGGAAACCTCTACTTCACTAGGGAGAGTGGGTACAGTGTGCGGTTTCGCGAGAAACCTGCTTCGCAAACGCATCTTTGTAGATGACTAGCCATCATGGTGAAGTAGATGAGTGAGTTAGACCGTTGCTATCGAATTTTGGGACTCGAACCCGATGCCTCGCTAGAAGACATCAACCAGGCATATAAAGATCTGGTGTTTGTCTGGCATCCCGATCGTGTGCCCAAAGACAATCCTCGTTTGCTGCAGAAAGCAGAAGACAAGATTAAAGAAATCAATCACGCACGAGACACTTTGCGGACGCATGGGCGCGATCAGAAAGCTCCAAAAGCACAGCCTGCACAGCCTCAAAAGCAAGCCTCGACCTATTATCAGTCTTACTATTACCGTCCGCCTCAGCCCAGTTCACAGACTCATCAGAGTGCGAACCATTCTCAAACCAACGGGCACTCTCAAAAAGATCGTGCTCAAACTGGGCATCAGGCAAATAGTGGACAGACACACGCACAGTCAAAAGACCAAAACTACTATACGCAGTCTCACTATCGGGCAGAATATCACCGATCGCCTGACGCTCCGACGCAACAAGCACACACCCAAAATCATCGCCCTCAGCCGACTCCGCCTGCGAGTTCTTATCCTCACTCGGCTTATTCTCCGCCGCATCAGCGCGCTCATACGCCGCCCAGACCGCAGACTCCCGACTTGAGCGGAGCCGATTTGAGTGGGCAAAATCTCCAAGAGAAAGATCTATCGGGTCGCAATCTCAGCCACGCAAATTTGAGTAATGCCAATTTGAGCGATACGTTTTTGCACAAGATTAATTTAGACGGAGCAAATTTACACAAAGCCAATCTGTTTAGGGCAAACCTGCTTCAGGCAAGTTTAAACAAGGCAGATCTGCGGGAAGCGAATTTGATTGGTGCAGATTTAAGTGGTGCAGATTTACGCGGAGCAGATTTGCGTGGGGCAAAGATTGGGTTTGACGATCGCATCATGGTCAAACTCACGGGGGCACTGCTAACGGGAGCCATCATGCCCAACGGTCGAGTTCACGAGTAATTTAGACCGCTCTGGACAGATATTACTACTGAATCTTCACCATCATTTTTGGCAAATGCAAGCAAATGCTGCTCTAATTGCCTATGCCAGAATTGAGGAATAGGTTATTCTTCCAACTAATGAAAAAGCGCAAGCCTGTCTGCGTATCTGGCAATCGATTTCTAACCTACTTCTAGATATTCATTTGTTTCGCTTTGATAGTCAGACAGGCAGTGTTTACATCTTGGCAGGCAATGAGGTCGAGGTCGTTGTTCCGCTTAATGGAGATTAGTATTACCCATGAAGCCAAACTTTGA
>Ga0209511_1001013_pt1 | contig 25890 bp, 16 predicted proteins | sample SSSSmetaG_FD_184141 | JGI IMG/M metagenome (GOLD analysis project Ga0209511, IMG submission 184141) | Glacier valley bacterial and archeal communities from Borup Fiord, Nunavut, Canada, to study Microbial Dark Matter (Phase II) - ​SSSS... | ecosystem: Environmental > Aquatic > Freshwater > Ice >... | reverse complement strand
TACAGGTGGATCAATCAACACTCACGGGTGAATCTAATCCAGTTCGAAAGACAAAGGAAGCTGTATTAAAAGATAATCTTACACGAGCTGAAATACCTAATTTAATTTTTGCGGGTACTAACGTTTCGGAAGGTAATGGAAGAGCCATTGTCATGGAAATTGGAATGCGAACGGAATTCGGTAAAATTGCAAATTTGACTCAAAACATGGAAACAGAAGATAGTCCCCTACAAAAGGAATTGGATCGTTTGACAAAACAAGTTTCAATGATTGCGATTGGTTTTGGTATTTTCTTCTTTTCTTCAGCATTATTATTAGTAAAAGAACCTATGGCTGCAGCATTTATTTTCGCTTTGGGTATGGTTGTTGCTTTTATTCCGGAGGGGCTACTTCCGACGGTTACCTTGTCACTTGCTATGGCTGTACAACGTATGTCAAAACGAAATGCTTTAGTAAAGAAGCTTTCTTCTGTTGAGACATTAGGTAGTACCTCTGTAATTTGTACAGATAAAACCGGTACGTTAACGCAAAATGAAATGACTGTTAGTTATTTATGGTTAGCCAAAAAAGAATTTGAAGTCACCGGTGTTGGCTACAGTACGAACGGAAATATCCTGGAAGGTGGCAAAAAAGTTACAGCGAATGACGATGTCGATATGAAGCTCTTACTAACAGGAGCTGCTTTATGCAGCAACGCCCGCCTACTGCCACCAAGTGAAGAATCTGCTCGCCACGTTGTATTAGGTGATCCAACCGAAGCTTGTCTGGGTGTCGTGGCTGAAAAAGCTGGAATTAATGTACACAAGCAAATTGAATTAACACCCCGCTTAAGAGAATTGCCATTTGAATCACGTCGTAAAAGAATGACCACGATTCATCAATTAGAAAAACCGATGGAAGGAACCAATCGCATTGCTTATGTAAAGGGAGCTCCGAAAGAGGTAATGAAATTAAGCGAAACAATCCGAGTAAATGGAACTGTTGAACCGATGACAGAAGAAATACGGAATGAAATCATGGAAGCAAATGATAGATACGCTCGGAATGGTTTACGTGTCTTGGCTGTTGCTTACCGCTTACTTCAGAAAGGCGATAGCATTCCCACAGCAATGAGCGCTTATACACCGGAAATCATAGAACAGGATTTAGTTTTTGTTGGTTTAATAGTTATGGCTGATCCTCCGCGTCCAGAGGTAGCAGATGCTGTTGAAGAATGCCGCCGTGCAGGAATCCGTATCATCATGATTACTGGAGATTATGGTTTAACAGCGGAAAGTATTGCAAAACGTATCGGGATTGTGAAAGGTCCTAATCCACGTGTCGTATCAGGATTGGAGTTAGAAGAGCTTTCAGATGATCAGCTAAAGATATATTTGAAAGATGAAATTATATTTGCCCGTGTAGCACCGGAACAAAAATTACGCGTCGTATCTAATTTGCAGGAGATGGGCGAAATAGTTGCTGTAACTGGCGATGGTGTAAATGATTCACCAGCTTTAAAGAAAGCCGATATTGGCGTTGCTATGGGTATTGCCGGTACCGATGTGGCAAAAGAAGCAGCAGACATGATTTTAACTGATGATAATTTTGCTTCAATTGTTCATGCCATTGAAGAAGGTCGTGCGGTTTATAGTAATATCCGTAAATTTTTGTTGTATATATTAAACTCAAATATGCCGGAAGCAGTTCCATCTGCGATGTTTTTATTTTCTCGGGGAGCTATTCCATTACCATTAACGGTAATGCAAATACTAACAATTGATTTAGGCACCGATATGTTACCGGCCCTTGGACTCGGAACTGAAAAACCTGAAAAGGGAATTATGGATCTACCACCACGTAATCAAAATGAACCGCTGTTAAATAGAAAGTTGATTTTAAAAGCCTTCTTATGGTATGGTATCTTAGGTTCTCTAGCTTCCGCTATCTCTTACTTTTATGTCAATGTAAAAAATGGATGGCCAAATGTGCCACTTGCAGGTGGTACAGACCCCATTTACATCAAAGCAACGACTATGGCGCTAGCAGCAATTGTATTTAGTCAGATAGGCGCAGTATTTAATTGCCGTACAGAAAAACAATCCATCTTTAAAGTCGGAATATTTAAAAACAAACAAGTAAATTTTGGAATTATTTTTGAAATATTATTAATTATCACCATAGTTTATTTGCCACCTTTACAATCAATTTTCCATACAGCAGCACTTAATTTATCAGATTGGTTGTTTTTATGTATTTGGCCGCCACTAGTCCTTCTGGTGGAAGAAATAAGAAAAGCATTGCTTCGTAGAAAAGATAATAAAACTATCGTAAAAAAGTAGAGAGGTGAAAGATATGAAAGTTATTATTGTAGGGTTAGGAAGAATGGGATCAGGTTTATCACTTAATCTAGTGAAAAAGGGGCATCAAGTAACAGTGATAGACACTAATCCTGAAGCGTTTGAGATATTAGGAAAGGATTTTACTGGATTAAAAATTATTGGTTTCGGTTTTGATCGAGATATATTAAACAAAGCTAGAATTGATCAGGTAGATGCTATCGTAGCATGTACAGAAAGTGATGAAATCAATGCTGTTATTGCAAGGGTTGCGAGAAATATTTATCGTGTACCCCGCGTGATTGCACGACTTTATGATTCGAGAAAAGCAGATATTTACCATCGGCTAGGAATTCAAACAATTTCCACAACGTCTTGGGGAATTGAAAGAGCAACAGAAATCTTAACATATAGTCGATTAGATAGTGTTTATGAGATGGGCAATGGAAATGTTAATCTGGTACGCATTGAGGTACCATCCTTGTTGGTTGGTCATGCTGTTAATGACATTACAGTTATTGGCGAAATTAATGTAGTTTCCATCAGTCGTAATAATAAAACTTTTATTCCAACACTTGGTACCATATTTGAAGCTGAAGATAATCTTTATATTTCAGTAATTTTTTCTTCTACTGACAAATTAAAATCTATGTTTGATCTAGCATAAAAAGGAGGAATTAAAATGAAAGTTATTATTGTAGGTGGAGGACAAGTTGGATCCTACCTTGCCTCCTTATTATTATCAAACGGTCATGAGATACGATTAATTGATCATCGCCAAAAGACATATAACAAATTACTAAAAGAATTTCCACCGGAAACACTTATTTTAGGAAATGGATCAGATCCTGGGGTGTTGGAAAAAGCAGGAATTGCTACAGCTAATGTAGTGGCTGCTGTGTCCGCTCAAGATGAAATCAACTTAGTGGTATCAACTCTTGCTAAAATGGAGTTCGGTGTCGGGCGTGTTGTGGCTCGGGTTAATAATCCTAAAAATGCATGGTTATACAATAATGGAATGGGTGTGGATGTCTGTGTTAATCAAGCAGATATAATGGCACATTTAGTAGTCGAGGAAATGGACTTGAAAGATATGTTTACCATTTTAAAACTGAACAAGGGAGATTACTCTATTGTCCAAGCGAAAGTCGGAAAAAATGCAAAGGCTGCTAATCAATTGCTAAAAGATTTATTTATCCCCAAAAAAGCAGTATTAATCGCAATAACTCGCAATGAAACTTTAATTATTCCAAAGGGAGATACTCAAATTTTAGTGGACGATGATATATTAGCACTAACAGATGAAGCTAGTCGTATAGAATTAAGAGAAATTTTTGGTTAAGCTATTTATTGAATTGGGAAAGGGAGGATCGCAGCTACTTTGAATAGATTGTGATACTCCCTTTTTGATATTTACCTATTATTTCATTCATATATTAGAAACTAAAAAAACAACACCTTAACGAAAAATACACACCTATAGGGATAATGGGATTCTGTTATACTGAAACAAAAAGTAAAATAATATTATGAGTTTGGTATAGGAGGATAACATGTTCGACATTAAAGGACGCTTTATTATAGAAAATTATGCTATGAAATCAACATTTTCAAGCTTTTTACCGGGTATCAGTGGTAAATTTGGTATTCCAATCTGGTGTTTCTATGTTAACAGAGGACAAGGGGTTACTAGCTTTGGTGTAGAAGATAAAGAACATTCGATAATGGAATTCTATCCGGCTCATCAAGCATATCAATCAACAAAAACCTTGGGATTTCGAACTTTTTTAAAGGTGGAGGGTACCTATTACGAGCCTTTTAGCGATGAGATGCTTCCAAAGAAGATGTACATAGGTATGAATGAGTTTGAAGTTGAAGAAATAGATCATGATCATAATATTAAGACGAACGTATTGTATTATACTCTTCCAGGAGAAGAACTTGGAGGATTAGTTCGTAAGGCTACGATTAAAAATCTTGACTCAAAAGCAAGGAATATTGAAGTGTTAGATGGTATGCCAGCAATCGTGCCCTTTGGTGTTAGTCTCGGTACAATGAAGGCAATGGGACAAACAGCAAAGGCATGGATGCAGGTTGAAGATGTAGCAAAAGCTATGCCATATTTTCGCGTACGAGTAAGTATGGAAGATACGGCAGATGTGAAAGAGATTGAAGGGGGATATTTTTATATTGTACTTGGGGAAGATGGGGAGCGTCTTCCTGTGATTGTAGACCCAGAGGTTGTATTTGAATATGATACAGCGATGACCAATGCGGTTGGCTTAAAGAAAAGTGATTTGGAGGGGTTATTTGCGAAAAAGCAAGTTGAGCAAAATAATCTCCCATGCGCTTTCTTTGGAAAAAAGATATGTCTAGAGCCTAATGAAGAAGTGACTTTTTATGAAGTGGTTGGACAGGTTGCTAAGAAATCGATATTAACTAAGTTTGCAGATAAATGTACTGGCAAACAATATTTTGAGGAAAAATATCTTGAAGCAGTGGAGCTTACGGATGATTTATGCAAAGGCATTTATACCAAAACCGCTTCCTCGATATTTGACGCATATTGTAATCAAACTTATTTAGATAATATACTTCGGGGAGGATATCCTGTTATTCTTGGAAAAGATAAGATATTCTATCTTTATTCGAGAAAGCATGGAGATGTAGAAAGAGATTACAATTTCTTTAGCATGCTTCCAGAATACTATTCACAAGGAAATGCAAATTTTAGAGATTTAAACCAAAACAGAAGGTGTGATGTACTATTTAATCCTTATGTAAAAGAACATAATATTAAAACTTTTTATAATTTAATTCAAACCGATGGATATAATCCGTTGGCAGTTCAAAAAACGACGTACTCTGTGGATCAAAAGGATATTGATGGTTTATTACATCTAGTTGATGAGAAAAATCAGAACAAATTTGCAGAGCTTTTAAAAGGATCGTTTACACCGGGAAGTCTTCTTGCCTTTATTACAAAAAATAATATTGATTTACAAATTTCGATGCAAGAGCTTGTAGATACTGTGGTAGGATTAGCAAAGGATAATGTGAATGCTGATTTTGGTGAAGGATATTGGAGTGACCATTGGACTTATAACCTAGATTTAATTGAGTCTTATCTCATGGTGTATCCAGATAAAGAAAAAGAATTGCTTTTTGAAGATGATACTTATACCTATTTTGAATCAAAAGCTATAGTAATGCCAAGAAAAGATCGTTATGTCGTTGCTAAAAATGGCATAAGACAGTATCATGCGATTGACAAAGCAACCAAGAAAAATGTTGAACATAAGCAAGTAAGAAGCCAGTATGGAGAGGGAGATATCTTTACCTCTAGCTTAATGGCAAAATTGATTTTACTAGGTGTTACGAAGATGGCAGCACTTGATTCCTATGGAATGGGTATCGAGATGGAAGGCGGAAAGCCAGGCTGGTATGACGCACTAAATGGGTTGCCTGGAATCTTTGGATCATCAATGTGTGAGACCTATGAACTTTGTAGAATGCTTCAGTTTACTGTCAATAAATTAACCAAATATAAAGAAGAGGTTGTTCTTCCAGAAGAATTAATCAAATTACTAAAGCAGGTAAGTGAATCTGTTAAGAAAAGTGGTTATGGAAGAAATGGTGATGAGGCAGTATTTACTTGTTGGAATAAAGTAAATGACGCGAAAGAAGCATACCGTGCCATTACTACCTTTGGATATGACGGTAGTACAGGTAGGATGACAGCAGAAGAGTTAATTACTCATTTCGAGGGCTTCCTTACCTATGTACAAGCTGGTATCACAAAAGCTATTGCATATGGAGAAGGAATTAGTCCTGCTTACTTTACATATGAAGTAACAGATTATATAATAGAAAACGACAAAGTTATTGTAAAAGCATTTCAGGTTAATGTTATGCCACATTTCTTGGAAGGTCCAGTTCGTTATCTGAAATTAGCGAATCAGGATGAAATCAAGAAAGTGATGTATGATAAAGTAAAAAGCAGTAATTTATTTGATTCGAAATTAAAGATGTATAAAGTAAATGAATCTTTAAAGAAAGCATCTTTTGAAGTAGGACGCGCAAAGGCATTCACACCGGGCTGGCTTGAAAATGAATCAATCTGGTTACATATGGAGTATAAATATTTACTGGAAGTCTTAAAGTCAGGATTATATGAGGAATTTTTCGAAGATTTTGAAAAACAATGTATTCCATTTATTGATACAGATACTTACGGACGTAGTCCATTAGAAAATTCTTCTTTCATTGCAAGCAGTGCAAATCCAAATGAGAAGATTCATGGAAAAGGATTTGTAGCAAGATTGAGTGGAGCAACAGCAGAGTTTGTTAATATGTGGCAGATTATGATGTTTGGAAAACAACCATTTTTATTAACAAATCATGGATTGGAGTTATCATTTGCACCAATTATACCGAAATATTTAATTGGAACGCAAAAAGAAGTAATCGGTACCTTCCTTGGAGAAATTCGCGTGGAGTACCATATAAACAAAGAGGCGGCGCTCATTCCAGGACAGTATCATATCCTTCAGATGACGATAACTTACAAAGATGGTACAATAAAGCTTGTGAAGGACGATAAATTCAGTGGTGAGGATGCTTATGCAGTCAGAGATGGCAAGGTTAGTGCAATTTCAGTGGAGATTGAGATGTAAGTAACGCTGCTCATTATCAGGCATAATTAATAATTTGGAGGATTTCTATGAAAATTAAGAGCATAGTTACAAATTATACAAAGGAAATATTCTTACAAGAATCAGAATGGATGGACGGTGAAGAAGTAGGTTGCATGAATATCATCAACATCTATCCTGATGCTAGTTACCAGGTGATACAAGGCTTTGGTGGTGCTTTTACAGAGGCTTCCGGTTATACTGTTTCGAAACTGAGTGAGAACAATAGAGATGAAATAGTGAATGCGTACTTTGGAGAAACTGGATTAGGATATACCCTATGTAGAACCCATATTAACAGCTGTGATTTTTCACTTGGCAATTATGCTTATGTGGAATCAGCTGAGGATACAGAACTTGCTACCTTTAATAGAGAAAGAGACAGAAAGTATATCGTTCCTTTTATTAAGGCAGCACAAAAGGTTAGCAAAGATAAGATTACCTTTTTAGCTTCTCCATGGAGTCCTCCGACCTATATGAAAACCAATGGAGAAATGAATAACGGTGGGAAGCTTAAGGATGATTGCAGGGAACTGTGGGCAAGATATTATGCAAAATATATTAAAGACTGTATCAATGATGGAATAGAAATCTCAATGGTTACCGTACAAAATGAACCAGAAGCAACACAAACTTGGGATTCTTGCAGATATACCGCAAAAGAGGAAATGGAGTTTGTTCGAGATTATTTAGGACCAATATTTAAGGCTGAGGGACTTGGACATGTAAAAATATATGTTTGGGATCACAATAAAGAAATCTTATTTGAAAGAGTTAATGATATTATGGCAGACGAGAAGGCAGCTTCCTATATTGCGGGCGTTGCATTTCACTGGTATACGGGCGATCATTTTGAAGCAGTAGCCTTAGTCAAAGAAAAATATCCAGACATGGAACTTTTGTTTACAGAAGGATGTGTAGAGTTTAGTCGCTTTATGGATTCAAATGAGGTTTATAAAGCTGAGATGTATGCACATGATATTCTTGGAAATTTAAATGCTGGAATGAATGGGTATATGGATTGGAATTTGGTACTAGATGAAGTTGGTGGGCCAAATCACGTTGGCAATTATTGCGCGGCTCCGATTATGTGTAATGTAAAGGAGGATACCTTTGAAAAGAGATTATCCTATTATTACATCGGTCATTTCAGTAAATATATCTTGCCTGGAGCAAAGAGAATTGCAAATACAAGATTCACAGACATGGTTGAAGTAACTGCTTTTCTTAATCCGGATGGGCAGAGAGTAGTTGTTGTCTTAAATAAAAGTGATAAGGATACACAAATTACTTTGCGTGAATATGGAATAGGAAAAGATATAAAGATTGATGCACATAGTATTGTCACCTTATGTTATGAAGCATAATACAGCAGCCTAACAATGAAAGTACTTTTAGACCGGAGGAATTATAGTGAAGAAAACATCGAAATTTATAAGCTTAGCTCTTGCATTTATGATGATGGGAACAGTTATATTGACAACAGGTTGTAGCAAAGAAGTAAAGACAAAAGCTGAGACACTAGTATTAACAGTAGATGATTCTAAAGTTTATCTGAATGAAATGATGTATCATGTTATGCTTGCGGAGATGCAAGGTCAATTATATGCGTCCTTTGTAGGAAATGCTGAGGAATATTGGGATATAAAAAATGAGGATGGTATTACGATGGCCGTAGCCACGAAGAATTTGGCAATGGAAAATGCAATAAAGTATGAATTGTTTTATAAAATGGCCATGGACGAAAACTATACTTTAACTGATGAAGAAAAAGAATTAAGTAAAAGTAAGGTAGACAATATATTGAAAAATATTCAAGCAGAGCAACTTCAAACGTTTGAATTAACGGAAGAGAATCTAATAGAAATACAGGAGAAGATTGCAATAAGTACCAAATATTATGATGCTTATGTAGAAAAATTAGGTGTCGACGAAGAAGCCATCATAGCACAATTCAATCCCACAGATTATAAGCAATATGATATTCAGTATATTTTTTCTCAAGAAGAAGATGAACTTGCTTCCCTTTATGAAGCTGCTAAAACAGCAGGGGATATCACTACACTTACAAAAGACACAAATATAGCTTCTGGTAATCTCACTTTTTTAGAAGGCGCAGATACCTTCGGTGAGGAAACGAATTTGGAAGATGTTATTAAAACTATGGCGGTTGGTGAAGTAAGTAATTTGGTTGAAACAGTGAAAGGGTATTATATCATTAAGCTTATTGATAATGCTTCTACCGATAAATATGATACTGAAGTGAGAAAAGCAGTAGAAGAGAAAGTTACGGAAGTTTTTGAAACAGCATATGAAACTCTTAAGAAAGACCATAAAATTTCAATTAAGAAACATGTATGGGATCAGATTGAGATTGGGAGCAACATCATCCAATCAGACAGTACTCAACAGTAACAAAGAGAAAATAATAGAAAATAATAGAAAAAGTTATATTTATGGAAGCTATATCTACACATCAACTTTTGATTTGAAAATTTTCAAGCGAACAAGTTGATGATAGATATAGCTTTTTTGTTGGAAAATTACAATTAAGGAGTGCGATTAATTTACATTATTGGTGGTTTTTACGAAATTATAAAAAAAAGACACCATAAATGAAAAAAGTTCATTATAAAATTATAGTTTTTTCTGTATGATACTATTATAAGATGACAGATGGAGGAATAAGAATGGCAAAAGCAACTGCGAGCATAGAAGAAAAACTGCCAGATCAAATCAAGCAGAGCCCTCAAAGAAATAAAACCTTGCAAAGATGGTGGAGACAACGATATTTGCAACTCATGGTTCTTCCAGGTATTATCTGGGTGCTGGTTTTCAATTACGTACCAATGGGTGGCATTATAATTGCATTCAAGAAATTTAAAATTACAAAACCTATATCGGAGGCACCATGGGTACAATTTAGGTATTTCATAGAATTCTTTCAGGATTCAAACTTTGTTAATATTATGGCAAACACAATTGGCATTAGTGCACTGAAGTTATTAATCGGATTTCCATTACCTATCATATTCGCACTGCTTATTAATGAAATAAGAGGCATTAAATTTAAGAAAATTGCGCAGACAATTTCTTACTTACCACATTTTCTTTCATGGGTAGTTCTTGGAGGAATTTTAGTAACATGGCTTGCGAAAGATGGTATTATTAATGATTTCCTTACGACAATCAATGTACTTAAAGAACCAGTATCATTTTTGGGAAATCCAAAATATTTCTGGGGATTGTCACTGATTTCGGATAGCTGGAAGGAACTTGGATGGGGAGCAATTATATATCTTGCTGCAATCTCAGGTGTAGACCAACAGCTATATGAAGCTGCAACCGTAGATGGTGCTACAAAGCTTCAAAAGATAAAGTATATTACACTACCTTCCATTACCGGAACGATTGCAATCATGCTTATCTTACAAATATCCACATTGCTGAATTCAAACTTTGATCAGATCTTGATATTAAAGAACCAGGTTAATATTTCTCGAAGTCAGGTTGTAGATACATATGTTTACCAAGTTGGTATGCAAATGGGTAAATACTCCTATGCAACAGCAGTTAACCTATTTAAATCAGTTATTGCATTAATGTTGCTGTTGATTGCGAATACGTCCAGTAAGAAGTTGTTGGGCAGAAAGCTATACTAGAGGAGGCTAGAGTGTGAAAAAATCAAGTACAATTAAAATTAAACGTTCCAGAGGAACATTTATCGTTGATACAATTATTACTATAATTATGATTTTGGTTTGCTTTCTCTGCATTTACCCAATTTGGTATGTTATCGTTAATTCATTTAATGATGCAAAAGATGCAATGATGGGTGGTATTTATTGGTGGCCAAGACAATTTTCAATAAAAAATTATCAGACAGTATTTGAAGATAGTAGTGTTATGCAAGCATTTAAAATTACCTTTGGAAAAACGATTTTTGGTACAACTTTAAATGTTTTCTTTACCGCAATGGTTGCATATCCTTTGTCGAAGAATCATTTAGTTGGAAGAAAAATATTTATGAAGTTTGGAACCGTTACATTGTTTTTCTCTGGTGGATTAATCCCAACCTTCTTACTATTTAAACAATTAGATTTATTAAATAACTTTTTAGTATATATAATACCAGCTGCATTTAACTTCTTTAATTTATTAATATTTATCAATTTCTTCAGAGAAATTCCGGCTGCACTTGAAGAGTCTGCAAGAATTGATGGTGCAAATGACTGGACAATATTTATGAAAATTATTCTCCCATTATCAAAACCGGTTCTTGCAACAATTGCTCTTTTTGCTGGTGTTGGTCAATGGAATGATTACTTCGGCGGTTTAATGTTTATGACAAATCGCGTTGATTTAGAGCCAATCCAAACCTATTTATATCGTATGGTTGCACAGGTACAATCGTCTCAGGTTGCTGGATCCATATCGGCTTCCAATATTACAGCATCCGAAACAACTTCAACGTCAATTAAATTGGCGGCTATGGTTATCACTACACTACCTATATGCTGTGTTTACCCATTCCTTCAGAAGTACTTTGTCAAAGGAATGATGGTTGGCGCAGTTAAGGAATAAAAGTTCTAACAATAATCTTTAAAGGGAGGAAAAAAACAATGAAAAAGAATTACAAACAAATGCTTGGCCTTTTACTAGTTCTTGTTATGGTATTTACTATGATAGGATGTAAAAAGGAAAAAGAAACAACTGACGGCGATGCCGCAGCAGATGCACCAGCTGTAACAGAGGCTGCAAAAGAGGATGACGCAGCTACACCAACAGAAGCAGTAGCAGCAGAGGTTGTTCCTGGCTGGCAGACAAACGCAGCAGATAAAGTTGACCTTACTTGGTACATCAACTTTTCTTGGTTTACAACACCTTGGGGAGAAAATTTGATTTCCAAGACAATTACAGAAGAAACAGGATGTAATGTTGAGTTCATAGTTCCTGCAGGTAGTGAAGCAGAGAAACTTAATTCATTAATCGCTTCTGATACACTTCCTGATCTTGTTACTTTGGGATGGTATGAACCACAAGTTGGACAAATCATTGAAGATGGTATGGTTTTTGCTTTAGACGAATTAGCAACAGAATATGACCCATACTGGTATGAAGTTGCAGATGCAGGTCGTATTGGTTGGTTTACAAAAGATGATGGACATATCTATGGATATCCAAACTCTTCATTCTCACCAAATGATTATGAAAAATATGATAATATTGCAGCTAATCAGACATTTTTAGTTCGTAAAGATATCTATGAAGCAATTGGTAGTCCTGATATGACTACTCCAGAGGGATTTAGTGCTGCAGTTAAAGCTGCTACTGAACAATTTCCTGAAGTAAATGGTCAATCATTAATTCCAATTGGCGCACATGAGTTTGCTACAAATGGTAATGTTTCTTTCGATCAGTATTTATCCAACTTTTTAGCAGTACCTTATGAAAAAGATGGAGCTATCTATGATAGATTTACAGATCCTGAATTAGTAAGATGGTTAAAAGCATTTAGACAATTAGGTCAAGAAGGATATTTAGTAGATGATATCTTTATTGATAAGAGAGCACAAATGGAAGAGAAAATTGCTCAAGGTCGTTATTTCTGTATGTTATATCAAAGAACTGACTTAGCTGATCAAGAAAAAATTCTTTTCGCAAATGATCCAAATAGCATTTATATCGCTATAGATGGACCTAAGAACACAGCTGGTGATGATTATACTTTACCAGGTACAGGTATTAATGGATGGACACTTACAATGATTTCTAAGAATTGTAAACGCCCTGACCGTGCAATCCAATTATGCTCTTATTTAATGAGTGAGCATGGACAGCTTATGACTTGGTTAGGCGTTGAAGGCGTAACTTGGGATACAGTTGATGGCGTTCCTACTATGAAACAAGAAGTTAGAGATCTTTTAACAAGTGATAGAGCAGAATATGATAAACAATACGGATCAGATTCAGCATACTGGATGTTCCAAGATAATGCTATGGCTCTTAAATGGGCAGTTCCAACAGCAGAGCCTCTTGGACAAATGGAAAGATGGACATTCCCTTATGTAATGTCAACATCTGCATATGATGTTACATTAGTAGCAGATTCAGATGAAGTTGATATTAATTCAAAAGTTGACAATGAATGGGGCGTAGTTCTACCAAAGCTTCTTCTATCAAAATCTGAAGCAGAATTTGATGAAATTTGGACCAAATTCATGGATAAACGTACAGAGTGGGGCTTTGATAAAGTATTAGCTACCAGAACTGAATTAATGAAGGCAGCAAAAGCTAAATTAGGCGTTGAATAATAAATAAATGTAATGAAAACCTTGGAAAAGCAGCCTGATGTATATCATCATCAGGTTGTTTTTTCCAATGCTATATACTATAATAGATACTGTAACACAAGGTTTGCTTTTATCTATTGGATACATATTGGAGGCATAATGAATAAAATTAGAGGGCAATTTTCTTCCCTAAAACTAAGCCATAAATTTACATTTTTAACTATGGCAATCATAGTATTACCGATGTTTGTCCTTTCGTTACTGTTTTTCGAAAATATTAAAGATTCAAAGATAAAAGATAAGATGAAAACAGTTGAATTAAATTTTACACAAAATTATGGTCAGATTCAAAAAAATGTTGAAATGTGCGTTATGTCTACGCAAGTCGTGCTCAATAGTCAAAATTTTTGGAAGTATGTAACAAAATTCACTATGCAAGAAGATAGTGATATCGCAGAAATAATAGACTTCTATAAAAATGATATTGCAGGACTAGAAAGACTGGTAAATAGTAATCCTTATTTATACCAGATTCGTGTCTATGTAGATTCACATAAACTCCCAGAAATGATGCCGATATTGTATAATTTCGATCGCATGAAAAGACTTGATTGGGCCAAAGATGGAGAGTTCGAGTCCAATATTTGGGAAATTGATTATATAGATAAGATTTTTCCGGCTTATGTTTTAAAACATAACCAACATCTTATTTCTTTAGTTACTAAAGTACCAAATAATAATGGTGGAGCTTCTGCAGTGATTGAAGTAGCAACGAAGATGGAATTACTATTTCCGGATATTTACTCTTCAAACGAGAAAGAATGGACATGCTTTGTTGATGGAGAGGGTAAATATTATTATGATAATTCTTATGATAATAAGTGGGTAAATAGTATAGAGAAGGTCTTTTATAATGTCCCTAAGAATTTAGATACTACTTTTACGAAGCAAATTAATTTAGATGGAGAACCGGTCATTGTCTGCTATAAACCGCTGCATGAATTAAATGGACATCTGCTTAAGATAGTTTCATTAAAAGATGAAATTGCTTCGGTGAACAATTTTAGAAAAACATTTTGGATATGTTTTTGTCTCATTGTTTTAGCATTGATTTTTCTATCAAATATGATTGCTGAAATAATTCTCAGGCAATTTTACGCCATTATGGGTACAATACGAAAAGTACAAAAGGGCAATCTAGACGTACGCGTTCCTCATTGTGGTAATGATGAGATTGGCGAATTAGGGCAACAAATTAACAAAATGCTTAGCCGAATTACTCAATTAATGGAAGATAGCATTGCAAAAGAGATTTTGTTTAAAGATTCTGAGATTCGAGCTTTACAAAATCAAATCAATGCCCATTTTATCTATAATGTACTTGAGACAATTAAGATGATGGCTGAGGTTGAAGAAAAATATGTTATATCAGATGCTGTGACTGCGTTAGGTAAACTTTTACGATATAGTATGAAATGGGTATCTAAGAATGTTACGGTTGGAGAAGAAATTGACTATATTAGAAATTATTTATCTTTAATTAATTTAAGATTCGATTATGAAATATATTTAAGTCTTAACATTCCAGATGAAATATATGATCAAGAGATTCCTAAAATGTCATTGCAGCCCATTATTGAAAATGCAATTTATCATGGCATTGAAGAATTGGCAGAAGATACCAATATATACATGAAGGGAATCATATATAATAATTATTGTACTATCGAGATCACAGATTCCGGAAGAGGAATGTCAGAGGAAGCAGTTGAACAGCTACAGAAGAAAATTGAAGGAGAGATTGAAACGAAAGGTAGTTCAGGCAATGGAATTGGATTAAAGAATGTTCAAGACCGAATTAAGATAAGCTTTGGGGAAGGCTATGGGATAAGTATTACATCAAAGAAAGAATGTTACACAAAGGTAGTCGTGAAAATTCCATTGATATAGTACTTATGGAGGTATTTTATGAAAAAGCTGTTAATAGTTGAAGATGAAAAAATTATTCGTCAAGGAATTAAGGCTATGATAATGCGCTCACCTGTATCAGTAGAAGAAATTATACTATGTAAAAATGGTGAAGAGGCTTATGAGATAGTGAAGAATCAAAAAATTGACATTATGATTACCGATATACGTATGCCTAAAAAAGATGGAATTACTTTAGTAAGAGAAATACAATCTTTACCCAATATACCAAAAGTAATCGTAATCAGTGGATATGATGACTTTTCCTACGCGGTTGAGTTATTACGTTTTGGAGCAAAAGATTACATATTAAAGCCAGTTGATCGAGAAAACATTTATAAGATACTGGTGAAATTGGAAAAAGAAATTGAAGTAGAGAACGCATTACAAGATAAGATTGGAAAAATAGGATGTCAACAGTTTAAATATATGCTATTGAATTCTAATATTGCAGATATAGAGATTGAAGAAATTGAAAATCAATTTAGTGATTTTTTTATGCACGGAGAATTTGTGGTTTGTTGTACGAACTACAAGGCAGAAAAAGAAATGAACGTTCAAGATTTTATTTTTCTGGAAGATATTAATGGTCAAAGTGTTTTTATTGTAAAACCTGATCATAAGGAAGAACTTCTTAGCAATCTACTTAAGGATTATTATGTAGGGGTAAGTACAAATCATAAGACCTTAAAAGAGTTGAGAGAGGCTTATCAAGAGGCTCTGCAGGCAAGAAAATATGCTTTTGCTACAGGTAATTTCATTACAGATTATAGTCAGCCAGAGGGTGAAAAAGAAACTATATCTGATGAAATGTTGAATCAGTTTGTACAAATGATTGGAACTGATAAATTAGAAAAGGCAAATAAATTACTAGTACATATTTTATATAAGACAAAACAAGGACTAATTGAACCGGATAACTTTTTGTATATTATGAATGAAATAGTTGAAAAAATATGCGTTAATTATAAAAATCTATTGGATTTTAATGGAGAAAGTATATACAATTTGAAGAATGTTTACGAGTATGATAACGCAAGCAGTTATTATGAAGTATTATCAAATTGGATTGAAATCATTAATGAGAAGATTGTTACAGAATATGATGATTACAAGAACAAGCAAAAGATCCAAAAGTCAATTGTATACATACAAGAAAATTACAATAAGGACCTTAATATGGCCGTGGTATCTAACTATATTTCAATGAATTATTCTCTGTTTTCCTATGTGTTTAAACAATATACAGGGATGAATTTTGTTGGGTATCTGAAGACCATTCGCATTAATGAAGCAAAAAGGCTGTTAGAGGAAACAGATATGAAAATAATTGAAATCAGTTTTTTAGTGGGTTATGAGAATGAGAAACATTTTATGAAAACTTTTAAAAATGTTTGTGGTGTATCCCCATCAGAATTTCGGAAAAATGTACAAGTTGGAAAACAAAGTTTGCTTCCATAAAAACTCCAAGGAGGAAGTATTATGATACCAAAGATATTTGTTGATCGAAAGAGAAATAAGGAAGAAAAAAACACTGAAAATAGACACGGAATAAGAATGTCAATTTTGAACAGTGTTAGGATGAAAGTAATCGGAGTGGTTTTAATTCCTGTTATATTCACCATCATTTTGGGCGTTGTTACCTATAATAAATCTTCAAAAGACATTATCGGTAACTATGAGAAATCAAGCTTAACAACGTTGGAGATGATGACTAATTATTATAAACTGGGGTTTGAATCTGTTGTAGGAAAGACAAACCAGTTTTTAACGAATGATAGTGTTAAAAAGTACTATTCCGGCGCATATGAAGACGATTCCATATTTGAAGTTGAGCAGTTTAAAACTATTCAGAATTTATTAGGTTCAGGCTCTATGAATGACAGTGTGGTGGAAGATATTTTCATCTTTGGAAATTATGGATCAGGAGCATCTACGAGAGGAACTTTACCTTCAAAATTATATAGTACATTTAAAGAGTCTGAAGAAGGAAAGGCATTTATCGAATCCAAAGAACGTTTTATTTGGAGTGGTTATCATCACTATTTTGATGAAGCATTTGTTGTGCAAGGTAGAGATTATGGATTTTCTTTAAGTTATTATTTATATAATGCGAATAATAAAAAAATCGGACTTATCCTGATTGATGTTAAAAAGGAATTTTTAACGAATGCAATGAAGAATACGAACTTTGGTAAGGGAAGTATCATTGGTTTTGTATCCCAAGATGGTAGAGAGATACTATCAGGGGATTATGAAGAGGGATTTAGTTTTGCAGGTACAGATTTTTATCAGACGTATTTACCTGTGAAAGATGATTCGGAAATTATAATTAAAAAGCAGGAAGACGTGGAAGTGGAAAACACTGGTGGCACAGCTTATGTTGAATATAAAGGAAAAAGTTATCTTTATATTTACACTCCATTAAAGGATCAGAATTCTATGGTTTGTGCTTTGATTCCCAAGGATATGATTTCGAAACAGGCAGATGAAGTGCTATATGTAACGTTTACAATCGTTATTATTGCCAGTTTGGTCGCAATTCTCGTGGGTAGTTTCTTTGCATCTGGAATTGGTGCAACCATTAAAAAGACAAATAATATTCTACATAAGACAGCAGAAGGTGATCTGACTGTTCAAGTTGACTTGAAAAGAAAAGATGAGTTTCTTCAGTTGGCAAATGGAATTAATCTAATGGTATCTGGTATGAAAAAATTAATTCAAAAAACAACGCTAATTAGTAGAACTGTGTCAGGCAATTCACAAGAGGTTGCTAATAATTCAACGTTACTTTTACATGCTACTGAGGAGATTACAAGGGCAGCGAGAGAAATTGAACAAGGTGCCACACTTCAGGCTTTTGATGCAGAAGAATGCTTAAAGCAAATATCTAATTTATCAAAACAAATTGGAGTTGTAAGTGAAAAGGCTGATAATATTGGTTCAATAGCTAATATGACTCAAAATATCGTTAAGGATGGTACTGTAATTGTAAATGACTTATCTAAAAAGGCGACAAATACAGTAGATATTACACGTGTTGTCATTGATGATATTCAAAAGTTGGAAACGAAGTCGTTAGCGGTAAATGATATTATTAATACTATTAATTACATAACAGAACAAACAAACTTACTATCCTTAAATGCTTCCATAGAGGCTGCTAGAGCCGGTGAAGCAGGAAAAGGTTTTGCGGTAGTAGCAGATGAGATTAGAAAGTTAGCAATTCAATCACAGAATGCTGCAAACCAGATAGGTGTTATTATTGTTGAGATTGTAGATCAAACGCAGGAAACAGTAAAAACAGCAAGGAGAGCAGAAGATATTGTGGCATCTCAGGAAACCACGTTAAAAAGCACGGTAGAGGTATTCTTCAACATTAATAGCCATGTTGAGAAGCTATCTATCAATCTAAAACAAATTTTAGAGGGTATTGCTGAAATTGAGCATGCAAAGGAAGATGCTTTTAAAGCGGTTGGAAGTATAACTTCTACCACGCAACAGACTGCAGCGGCAACTGGCGAATTAGGTGCTACTACTGTAAATCAAATGAGTGCGGTAGAGGCATTAAATAGTACAGCGCTTATGTTGAATGAAGCTGTTAAGAATTTAGAAGAAACTGTGGCTGTTTTTATAACGGAATAGACGAAAAGAATTGTAGAAGGGGGCTGTTACAAGACGAACTTAAAATCGAAATGTAGCTGCCTCCTTTTATAATATAAAAAAATCAATTAGACTATCATTCTTATGAAGAATTAGAAAGGAATTAATATATGGAAAATTTAAAACAAGGTTATCATTTGGTATGGAATGATGAATTCAATTATGAGGGTACACCAGATTCTGAAAAATGGAATTATGATTTAGGCAATCACCAATGGGCTAACATGGAATTACAAGCTTATACAAATCGTCCAAGTAATGTGAATGTCCAGGATGGAAAGCTTATCATTAAAGCTATAAAGGAAAAGGATGGAGAAAGAGAATATACGTCTACAAGGCTAGTTACCTATGGAAAGCAATCTTGGCAATATGGTCTCTTTGAATTTCGTGTTAAGCTACCAAGTGGGAATGGTTCTTGGCCTGCGGTTTGGATGCTATCTGATGCTGTTAAATCAGGAACATCATGGCCAAAATGTGGAGAAATTGATATCATAGAACACACAGGAAAAAAAATAAATGAGTTATTTTTTAGTTTGCACTCCGAACGACATAATCACCAGCGAAAAGACACAAAACAGTATACGACATTTGTTGATCATGCAGGTGTTTGTGAGGGATTCCATGATTATATGATGGAATGGACACCTGAATTTGTTGAATTCTATGTGGATGGAAATAGTCTTTGTCGCTTTAATAAGGCTGATGATACAGAGGATCAAACGGAATCTAGTTGGCCTTTTGATCAACCCTTTTACTTGATTTTCAATATTGCTGTTGGCGGAGCATTAGGTGGTGAGGTTGACTCAACGATGCTGCCATTTGTTATGGAAGTTGAACACGTAAGGGTTTATCAAAAAGAAGAATAATATAATTTTAAATTTAGAAAAGGAGTATGTGTATGAAAGGGTATAAATATTTAGATAATAACGGAACATTTCAATTGGCAGATGCAGATCAAAACAGTTATCTTTATTTTCCGATTGCGAACGAAAGCGGTGTGATGAGTAGTGTTACCCCTAATTTGGGTGGCGATAGCAAGATGGGACAGAATACATTTTTACTTGCACCAGTAAGTAGTGAAGATTTACATAATAATAAATCATCTAGAAACTTCTGGTGTAATATAGAGGGCAAAGGCATCTGGTCAGCCACAGGCAAATCAGCAATGCAAGAAGCAAAGAAATTTACAACCCAAAAGGATGAGACTGTTCTAGAAGCAGGAATTATGTGGCAAAAAGTTTCCAGGACCTCCAAAGAATACGGGATTACCTCAGAAATTATTTCCTTTGTACCCTATACAAAAGAGACAGCAGAGTTAATGGTTGTAACACTAAAGAACAGTGGAGAGGAACCAATCATCCTAACACCAACAGCGGCCATTCCCCTTTACGGGAGATCGGCAGATAATATTAGGGACCATAGACATGTTACCTCGTTACTCCATCATGTAGAAACAACAAAAACAGGTGTTGTTCTTAATCCAACTTTAACCTTTGACGAAAGAGGACATCAAAAAAATACCGTATTATATGGTGTGTTTGGAGGCGCTGAAGAAGGAGAATTACCAATTGGTTTCTTTCCATGCGTAGAAGATTTTATTGGCGAAGGAGGTTCCTTTGAGAATCCGAGAGCAATTAGTGATAGTTCGATAAAGACCGCGAAAGCAGGTGTGACGTTAGACGGTTATGAGACGCTCGGAGGTATTCAGTTTGAAAAAGTTACCTTAACTCCGGGTAGCGAGAAAACCTACATAATCGTATTGGGGTATGGAACCTCAATGGCAGAATTGGAAAATTCAGCAGGTCTATTTCTTTCCAAGAAGGTATGTATGGCATCTCTTGCAGCTACAAAAATATATTGGGAAAAGAAGATTAATTTGGCATACAAGTCTGGGTCAAAAGATTTTGATTCGTGGATGCACTGGGTTAATTTTCAACCTATGTTACGAAGAGTTTTTGGATGCTCCTTCTTACCTCATCATGATTATGGAAAAGGTGGACGAGGATGGAGAGATTTGTGGCAGGATTGCCTAGCACTGCTTATCATGAATCCTGATGGTGTAAAAGATATGCTGATTAGCAATTTTGGTGGTGTTCGTATGGATGGAACCAATGCTACTATTATTGGAGCTAACCAGGGAGAATTTATTGCAGATCGTAATAATATTACCAGGGTATGGATGGATCATGGTGTATGGCCATTTCTTACAACGTATTTCTACATAATGCAAAGCGGAGATGTAGAGATTCTATTAAAAGAAAATTATTATTTCAAAGATTCACAGGCCGTAAGAGGAGATGAGCTAGATTCCTTATGGAGACCTGAAGACGGTCATCATATGAAAACAGTAGAAGGTAAAGAGCACAAAGGAAATATATTAGAACATATGCTCATTGAACATTTAACTGCATTTTATGATGTAGGAGAGCATAACCATATGCGTCTTCGTGGTGCAGACTGGAATGATGCCTTAGATATGGCTAAGGATCGTGGAGAAAGCGTTGCTTTTACTTCCATCTATGGTGACAATTTAGTACAGATGGCAGAGCTTATATTAACCTTAGATCAAATGGGAATTCACAAATTATCTTTGATTAAAGAGATAGAATTGCTATTAGCAGATGATTTAAACTTATACGATAATATTGAAGATAAGAAGAAGTTACTGAAACAATACTGTCAAGAATGCAAGCACACAATCAGTGGCAATAAGTTGGAAATATCCTGTGAAGAATTAGCCAAAAACCTGAAGAATAAGGCAACTTGGATACAAAATCACATCAGACAGACGGAGTGGATAACGGATAAAGAGGGTTACTCCTGGTATAATGGGTATTATGATAATAACGGTAGACAAGTAGATGGAGACCACGAAAATGGCGTTCGTATGATGCTAACTGGTCAAGTATTTACAATCATGTCAAAAACCGCTACGGACGAACAGGTGAAAAAAATCGTGTCTGCAGCCGATAACTATCTGTATGAGGAAGAAATTGGTGGCTATAGGCTCAATACCAATTTTAAAGAAATAAAAACAGATTTGGGCAGAATGTTTAGCTTTGCTTACGGACATAAAGAAAATGGAGCTGTATTTTCGCATATGGCTGTAATGTATGCAAATGCACTATATCAGAGAGGCTTCGTGGCAGAAGGATTCAAAGCGATTAGTAGTCTCTATCGTCACTGCAGTAATTTTGAAAAAAGCAAGATATATCCAGGAGTTCCAGAATACATCGGAGACAATGGCAGGGGGTTGTACCATTATCTAACAGGGTCTGCTAGTTGGATGTTGGTTACTGTTTTAACAGAGATGTTTGGCATTAAAGGAAATTACGGAAATCTCAAATTAGAACCTAAGCTAGTCCTTGAACAATTTGATGAAGTTCAAGAAGCTTCTGTAGAACTAATATTCGCAGAAAGAAGTCTGAAGATATTGTATTCGAATAAAAAAGCGAAAGAATTTAATGATTATAAAGTTGGAAGTATTAAAATTGATGGAATACTATATGAATTTGAATCTGGTGTTGCTATGATTAAGAGAAGTGATATTGTCGCTTTAGATGTAGAAAAAGAACATTTAATTATTGCAGAACTTATTTAATTTTCATGAATAATTGTGTTTGACAGCAGTCAAATAAGGTGCGCATATGCAAAAAAAGATGATTCCTATTTGATTTAGGAGTCATTTTTTTTGCATTCAATTATCATTCTAGGAACAGTGGGTGAGAGAAAAATGGTTGCTTATTATGTTGTAATGTGATAAAATTCATCTTTGTAATTATAAGTAATTAAAAACAGCATCAAATTTCGTATGATATTTCAATCTATGAAAAGATATTTGCTGTTTAATTAATAGATCGAGTTGAAAAATTACACGATATAATGTAATGGATGAACTTTTGAAAAGAGGAAGTTATCATAGAAGATAAAGCTAGTAAGTGTCGAGTAGGCGCTTCTTTAACAAATAAAAGCATTTTAGTAATTGCGGTTAGTTCAATCTTTTTGCCCTATATTTTAACTGTAATAATTCTTGTCGTTTTAGCTATCCATGTTATCTTGAATAAGCGCAAACGTAAATTGATTTTTACACACAAAAATTCCCAAGCGATGATTTTGCCTTTTGCATTCCTTCTTATTATTCCTTGCCTTTATGGAAACTGGCTTGGCGTTGCGGTTGGCATAGCAATCATACTTGTTACTATTTTGGGATTGTTTTTGCGTAGTATTATGACACACGTTCTTTATGAAAAGGCGCTTACACTAATTTGTGTATTAAGTCTTACGAGTACAAGTTGTGCTATTAGTGAAAAATTTATTATTCCAATATTCAATGATAGCTTTAGTACTCGCCGTATCACAGCTATGTTTTTTCACCCAAATTATTTTGGTACCGTTATTGGTACTGTAATAATTATTTGTGCCTATAAGATACTAACCAAGCAGGGAAAGGCAAGTCTATATTATGTGATTGCATTCATGAACGTGATAAGTATGTATTTGTGTGAAAGTATGTTTGCGTGGGTTGAAGTCTTTTTTGGAGTAGCTGTATTGCTTGTGACATTAAAAAAAAGCCGACTCTTTGCGATTTGGCTGTTGGCGGCGGGATTGGCTAGTTTTATTATTTTTCGTCTGAATATCAATATCATACCACGTCTGTCCGATGTACAAGTTACAACAATGCTTCGTCTTAAAATATGGAAGTTAGCAATAGTACAAATTAAGGACTCGATGTTTTTTGGACATGGTTTTATGTCTTATCTTTTTGTAAATAAAAATAATCTTACCCCACATTCACACAGCATATATCTTGAAATGATTCTGAATTTTGGTATCGCCGGGACAATCATATTTTTAAGGCTTTTTATACAATATTATAAAATAGTAATCAAGGTATGTTTTAAAGAAAAAAACACCTTGATTACTACTTTGATTATATCATTAACGGTAGCTGCCCTTGTCCACGGCGTTGCTGATATTACACTGATGTGGGTACAAACATTGCCTCTTTTTATGATTGTTTTATCAGGTATTGGTGCCTATGAGAAACATGACAAGGCTGTTGCAAAAAACTAATATTATAATATTTGTGTGAGAACTTGGCTGTATTTCGGAGACAATTTGTATGAGGAGGCTAACTATTGCAGAGGATTAGTAGCTGGCATTGTATTCCAGAAGGCATTAAAAACATTTTCATCCATTTTGAAGAAACCAACTTCTGGAGCGTAAACATAACCATCCTTAAAAAGCCTTAGAGCTGTGATTAAATTATCCTTTGTTTTAAGGTAAATAAATTTTTGGCTATCATAATCTGTGTTTTCTGTAAATAGATCTGTTGTTATATCCACAGGAGTAGAAGTATAAAGTTTGTCTATAAACTCATTAAATGCATCGTCAATGGTTGCATTGCTAAGCTCACTTTTCCCATTATTCCAACTGTCATAACTTTCCCATTGAGAAGAAACAATATTGTCCTTAAACTGTAATAGATCGAAATAGTCTGCGCCACTTCTTAAGGTTAAACCACCAAAGCTATCATAGATTTCGCAACTGAAACCATCGGGATATTCAGAATAGACCATTAATCTATAAATGCTGTCATAGCCTTTCACTGTATATACATCACTTTCACCTATGGTGGAAGCAAATTCCGTTGCATAATCTTCTTGATTACTCCACTCATCAATACTTCCAATTGTTTTTCCTAGATATTCACCACGTAAGTTTAACATATCTTCTTTATCAACCATAAATTCGTTGTTTAATTCGAAGGTTGTATTGTAATGCAGATATATTCTACCCTTATAAACAAAGAGTGGAAGCATTCTTGTTGATGTACCTTCTGTTGAAGTAGGCAATTCCATCTCAGCAACTGTAATACCTGGTTTCGCAAGATTATTATTTGCTCCTTTGTTGGAGGTAAATAGATTATTATAATTAAATCCAACAACACTCGCTGAAATAATAATTGCAGCACTTGCAAATGAAAGTACCAATTTCTTTGCTATCGGATTCTTTTTCCTCTTACTATTTAGAGTATCTTTCATAAGTTTGGATGTTTTATCTTTAAAATCCTTTGAAGTATGCAACTTTTCTACGGAATTAATATAATTTTTTTTATTCATATTCAAATCCTCCTATTAATTTTGATTTTAGAATGGTTCTTCCTCGCGAAAGCCACGTGCCAATGGTTGCTGGTTTTTTACCTAATAATTTTGCTATTTCGTTCATTGAATAATTTTCGTAATAAAACAGATGTATCACAGTGCGATATTTAGGGGGTAAGTTTAAAACCGTAACTAAAACTTCACTTTCTTCTTCCGGAAGATAACTAATATCCTCTTCAAGTGGAACGTTTAGTCTATTCCATGAGGATTTTAGTCGATTTTTACACTTATTTATTGTGACTCTTAAAAGCCAGGCCTTTTCATGCTCCTCACTTTCAAAGCAGCTTCCCCTCTTAATTAAGCTTACAAAGACATCTTGCGTAATATCTTCTGCATCAGACATATTTTTTACATATGTAAATGCCAGCTTAATCAACATCGTAGAATATTTATCTAATACATACTGTATATATTCATCGGTACCAAATGAATAATCCATCTTTTCAACTCCTTTCACTTATAATACAATTCAGAAGAGCATTATTTTTCAATAATACTAGTTATTTTTTATTATATTTTTTATTATTTCAGTATACTATTATCTAACCAAAGAGGAAAGAGGTTGTGGGGTGCTTCGATTCTATTGGTAATGGGGTGAGAATAAAGTATGATAGAATTTATTCATAGGAAATGGAGCCTTTTGACTTCAGGGATGAAGTTCTTCAGCTCTGAAAGGTAAATATTTTTCGCACTAATTATATTAGAAAGTTAAGGCAGAAATCTCTTTGATATGATAAAATAAATAAAACTTTTTCACAAAGGAGTAAATTATCATGTCCAGAGCAGCTCA